>Ga0126342_10011156_pt1 | contig 16064 bp, 11 predicted proteins | sample Cyp1metagenome_FD_92528 | JGI IMG/M metagenome (GOLD analysis project Ga0126342, IMG submission 92528) | Coral microbial communities from Lord Howe Island, Old Settlement Bay, Australia - Cyphastrea 1 metagenome | ecosystem: Host-associated > Invertebrates > Cnidaria > Coral ... | reverse complement strand
TCTCACATTGTCATTATGACCAATGTTGCCACTGCATTAATTCGGTGAATTTGCACAATGCAATTGTCTTTCCGGCTTGATAAACGACCTGGCGAGAGCCATCTGGCGTTGGACGGAAAAAAAAACATTTTTTTTTGTCTTGCTGTGAGAAAGCCACAGGTGAAGACATCAAACAAACCTCACACTACAGGAGTGTGAAGAAAATTTTCGTGAGTGCATCAACGTCATTTATCCAGATTCAATTTTTTCTTGCAGGCATGATTGATCGGCACTGAGTTGTTACGTTCAGCGTGATTTTTTGAAGCGACTGCAGATGGCTCGTAGAGAGCTGGAAGAGGGCGAAGAGTCCTATGGCAGAGAAACACTTTCACGCTTCAATGATCTAACTCAGTGCAAAAGTTTTCAGGACGCATCAAACTCATCGCAATATTTGTCTTTTTCATTTGAGTAGCTTTGAGCTGTGCCGGACACCATGTCGCTGGTTGACAGCGCGGCGGTCTTTGAGACCCGAGCTCGGGCAATTGGCATTTCAGATGCCGTGCTGAACGCAATGGGCTTGAGGGGTTGGACAACGCACGCCACGTTTGCATTTGCAGTGGCTTGTCAGCCGGGGGCCGATGAACAGGCCTTCTTAGACGGCGTGGTGACGCCCATTTTGGGCGCAGCTGAGCACATTGATGCCCCGAAATTGAGGCGGCTTTTCTTCGAATCCCATACACTGACGTTGGCAGACCTCAGACGTAAGGTCGACTCAAATGAACAAGAAGCACCCAGAAAGCTGCCGGCTCCAGAGATTGCACAACGTCTTGAACTTCTCAAAGGCAGAATCCAACCCTTGAAGATTGCCAACGTGCTGGAGCCATCGCATCAACTCATCAATGCAATTGTCCAGTGTGTCGAAGATGAACGGGTGCGATACATTGAATGGTCAAGGTGCACCTCAAGGACACAGGAAGTCAACAACGTGAAGGAAGACAATGACATGCGCATTTGGAAAATTGACTCCGCAGGCAACATCCGTGCGGCACACAAAGAGCCATCCATTACTGCAAACCTGTCCACAGAGCTGGATGTACACAACGCCTTGCGCAGGCGAGGCATTGCCTACGAGGTGGCTCAGGCTATGTCATTTGAGACCCATGAGAAGATCATCAATTTTTTCTTTTATGAGTTGAAGAAGGAACCGATGGAAGGATTTGCTGCAGCATCTCTCCATCAACTGGCGGCAGCAGATCGTGAGTTGCACATCAGACTGGCGGAAATGACTCGAGCAGGATTCAAGCCAGGACCAGCTGGAGAGTTACCGTTGGACATCCCAACGACACAGGAAGGGCCGGAGTTGAGATGGATGCTGATGCCAGTCCCGAAAAAGAACGTGGTGAAGGTCCCGCAAGAGCCGACGAGGACAACAAAGCCTGCACAGGAGTCCGATCCAAAGAGGACTCGCACTGAGCAGCCAAAGAAAAACAAGCAAGAGGCATTGAGGCTGAAGCGGCCCAAGCGGACCCCAATGCCAAAACAATTGGTGGGCTGCACTCCATGCGATGATGAAGGCCACCCTTACTGCTTTTTTTCAACTTGGGCACCTGTTCAAGCAGATTGCGAAAAGGGAAGACACCTTTGTTGCAAGAAAGGTTGTGGAAAGAAGCATGCCTACGTCACAGCTCATAAGCAGGGGTCGTGACTAGGCCATTTGCAACCGCAGAAGTGCGTGCGCAATACAGAAAAGGGCGAAGGCCCGTCAGTGGAACCATTGCGAAAGCGCAAGGGTGTCGCCACCTTAGGCGAAAGAAGCCAAGTTTCTGGATCACAGTCAAAGCGAAAGCGCTCTGGTGAGGTACTTCCTGCAGCCGAAGGGTTCCAGGAGACAGCAGAAGTGCCTGCAACTTTTTCTGATCAAGGCCATCGAAAACTTGATGGCAACCCTACGCCTGTGGAAGCACAGGCACACGGACCTATTTTTTTGCTTGATTTGTTTTGTGGAACGGCTGGTGTTGCGGCAGCATTCAAAGCGCTTGGAGGCGAAGCTTCGGGCATTGATCACATGGTTGACAAGCGCCGGGTAAAGGGACCGGTTGCAAAAGTGGATCTGGCACAAAAAGATGGGCAGCGCACAGTTTTGTCTTGGATTGCGGATGGAAAGGTAGACGCAGTCATGTTGGCACATCCCTGCGGAACATCTAGCAGGGCAAGAGAGATCCCACTTCCAAAACGTTACAGGCGACGCAAAGGGATGCAGCCAGTGCCCGCAACTCTGGGGGTCGCAAAGCTCAAAGTTGAAGCTGCAAACAAGCTTTATCGTTTTTCGAAAGAGGTCATCATGCTCTGCCTCAAGAAGGGCATACCCTTCATCTGTGAGAACCCAAGGAGATCATTGATGTGGCTCACCGAGCCTTTTTCTGTGATGCCTGAGACGTGCAGGTTCCAATACATCCATGCTTGTATGTACGGAAGCCGGAGACGGAAGAGCACAGCCTTTCTGATGAATTTTCAAGCGGAAAACCTGCAAGCTCAGTGCGATGAGCAACATACGCACCTTCCATGGGGCATGGTTGACCCACATGATGGCAGTGGTCTCAAGTTTTCAACAAGCCTTGAGACGGAGTATCCACAGCAACTTTGCAAACAGCTTGCCATGGCCTTTCTTGACAGGTTGCAGCTACAGGGCAAAGCACCTCAACCCCCTGAACAATGCGAAGATCAACTACAAAAAATGGGCGCAGGCATACAGCCACGTGGAGCACGCGCCCCACTGCTCCTAGGCGAGTTCAAGTTTAAGGTCGAAGTGGCTTCTTCTGATGCGCAAATCCCTGCGTCAATTGGACCTGAGGTGCATTTTCCTTTTCAGGGAGTTCCTGTGGATGCTAAACTGGTCTCTTCTCGAGACGCTTTTGAAACGGGGAGTGATGGCGAGAAGAGACCGTGCAAGAAGTCAGTTTTTGGAGTTTTCAGATCACCCTGGGAATTTTTCACCAGGACTTTACAAGTGGAACCCCCTGGACAGTCCACAACTGGTTGACCCTTGCAATTTGCGTGCAATAATGTTCATTTGTGACCATTCTGCAGCAGAAGTGGCCATGTTCAGAGTTAAGCAACTCAAAAGGTTTTCACAGAGGGCACTATAGAGCTTGCTGCCCAGGAAGCAGAACTCAAAGCGTCCCTGAATGAGGACGTCAGGACAGTGTTGGCTGACAAGCGCCTTTTACTTTTCAAAGAGATGGCAAGCGAAGCGCAAGTAGGTGACGACCGGTGACGATGGTTTGTTTGATGAGCTGGTCAAGGGTTTCTCTCTTACCGGTGCAATGCCTGAATCTGGAACGTTTCCGGCCAAGTCGCGGCCTGCTCAGATTTCTGTACAACAGCTGAAGGAGTCAGCAGTGTGGTCACGAAAGATGATACACACGTCATGCAGGAGGGTGGCCAGCGACAAAGAGATAGCACATGCAGTTTACCAAGAAACTTTACAGCAACTTTCTGACGGATGGGTGAAGGGCCCCTTCACTGAAGCCCAGCTGGATGCCAAGTACAATAGGTGTTGGATTCCATCGAAAAGGTTTGGCGTGCAACAAGGACAGAAAATCAGGGCAGTTGATGACTTCAGTGAGTTTCTAGTCAACGCCTCAGTTTCTTCAACAGAGAAGCTTCAACTCTTTGGCATAGACGAAGTCATTAATACTGCCAGAACCTTTCTGGGTTGTGACTGCCTGGAAGCGCACGACAATGGCGCTTGGTTGAAGGAGGGGCGACATGACACTTCCAAGCCAACTTCTTGGTACAGCCCCAAGGGCAGGGCGCTGGATTTGAAAGCTGCTTATAAGCAGCTAGCAAGAGACCCACAGGACGCATGGGCGTCAATCCTGGCATTTTGGAATGACGAGTGACAACAAGTGGAGTTTTTCGAGTCAATTGCGTTACTGGATCTGTTTGTGCCGTGATGGCTTTTAACCGGATTGCAAGAGCGTTGCGCCTGATCCTCTCCTCCATCTTCATGCTGGTCAACACCAACTTCTTCGACGATTTCTGTCAGCTTGAGCTAGATTCCCTTTGCAACTCCTCATGGCAAACAGCTGAGTTGGTGATGAGATATCCATGTCGGAGGATAAAAGGTTGCCATTCTCCCAGGAGTTCAGCATGTTAGGTGCAGTGGTCGACTTGACAAGGACGGCAGAAGGGGTTGTCAGTGTCCGCAACAAGGACAGCAGAATTAACGACATTGGAAAATTGGTGGAAGACTTGTGCGCCAGAGACATGGCTCCCATGTCCCTCTTGGAGACGCTGAAAGGCAGATTACTATATGCAGCTGGGCATACTTTTGGGAGGCGCAATCAACTTACAATTCAACTGGTGTCTAGGCTTGCCAGACGCGGGCCCATGGTAGTGATGGATGCCAACTTCAAAAGCGTGTTGAGGGCGGCTTTTTCGAGCCTTTCCACTGCTAAGCCCAGAAGAGTGGAAGCATGGTCAGCACGTTGGCCAGTGATAGTCTTCACAGATGGCGCATGTGAAGAGGATGGCAAGGTCGTGACACATGGGCAGTATTCTACGACCCAGAGAGTGAAACTTCTTTGATGTTTGGGGACCAAGTCCCAGAGTCCTGGGTTGAGCGCTGGAGAGCACAGGGGAAGAAACAGCTGATTTGTCAAGCTGAAATTTTTCCGATATTGGTAGCAAAGACTACGTGGGAACCACTGCTTTCTTGTCGTGCAGTCCTCTGGTTTGTGGATAACAACTCGGCACTGGCTGCAGTGATCAGGTCTTTTTCGCCCGTTGTCGAGAATTTCGAACTGCTTCTCATCAATGCAAATTTAGATGTTAAGCTCCAGAGCTTGAATTGGTACAGCCGAGTACCATCGAAGTCAAACCTGAGTGATAGCCCATCCCGAATGGATTTCCATGAGTTAACTGCCAAAGGTTTCCGCAGATGCCAGCCTGTCTATGAAACTCTCACAATCAAGTAAAAAGGGGGAAAGGCGTGAGAGGCAAAAGTGTCGCCACGCAATAGCGAAGTGCTCCGACTCCCCAATTACTGAAAGACAAAAAAAGGAAATAAATTTAAAGTGCGACGGCAGTTTCCCCATCAGCTGTTTGAGTGGATGTTCCTCAGAGGTTTGCTTCTTTTGTCGATGTGCATACATGTGTGTATATGATATGTAAATGTGAGCGTTTACATATAGATACAGTTTTTATAAGTTTTTAATAATGCGTAGTAGCGACGCGGAGTTAAAAGTGAAGAAGTGAACTTGAGTAATTAAATAAGTTGCGCCTCACTTTAGTGATGAGCCTTTATTTACGCGGTTCATTGGTGGAAACCCACCTCCTTCTTCACTCCTCCTCCCAGCGTCCTTGTCTACGCGCTCCGCGTTTGCGTACGTGGCCAGGAGTGGCACTTCGTTTAACCTTTGTGTGGCAGAAGGTGAAAAAAAAAGAAAACAAACAATAAACAGGAAACCTTGACAATGCAGTTTGTCTTGCCTTGAGTGGTTGCATGTCTTGTGTGAAACATGTTCACTGTTTCCTCGTTTATTTTTTCTTTCAAGGGTGGGTGGGTGGGAGAAACTCTCACGACCCGTAGGTGTTGACCCACCCGCCCGACCCCCCTCCGGGCGTGAGAGGCAAAAGTGTCGCCACGCAATAGCGAAGTGCTCCGACTCCCCAATTACTGAAAGACAAAAAAAGGAAATAAATTTAAAGTGCGACGGCAGTTTCCTCATCAGCTGTTCGAGTGGATGTTCCTCAGTGGTTTGCTTCTTTTGTCGATGTGCATACATGTGTGTATATGATATGTAAATGTGAGCGTTTACATATAGATACAATTTTTTTAAGTTTTTAATAATGCGTAGTAGCGACGCGGGGTTAAAAGTGAAGAAGTGAACTTGAGTAAATAACAAATGAAAGCGAGAGAGAGAGAGAGAGATAGATAGATAGATAGAGTGAAATTCATCAGCAGTCAGGTCACCAAGGTTTGTAGCCTCTGATCGATAGAGCTGTGCATACATGTGACATACTCGCAGGGCCCTTGAGCGGATCAAAAGTAAGTTTGGTAGCGGAGCCCTACGGGGCTCGCTGCCGGTCCGCCATTCGGACCTCGCTTGCTGGCTGCTGGCCGATTGCGGCCTGCCTCGCGAGCGGGGCTGGTGGGCTTCGCGAGATCTTCGATCCGGGGCACCATCTACGGCAACTTCCTGGTGGCACTACATCGTGGACTTTGCCTTTGTGATCGGGCACTGCGCTACTTGCTTGTCTTTGCCTTGGACATCGGGCTCGGCGATTGGCCGTCTACATCCTGGTGATCGGGCTTTCCGCTGGCACTACATCCTTGCCTACCACCTGACCCTCGGGCTGCGCTGGCACTACATCCTTGCCTACCACCTGACCCTCGGGCTGCGCTGGCACCACATCCTTGCCTACCTCTTGACCCTCGGGCTTGCGCTGGCACTACATCATTGTCTACCACCTGGGCATCGGGCTTGCACCGGTTCTACATCCTTGCCATTGACCAGACGGTCGGGCTCCTTGCACTACATCACGGCGCTGTTCCTGGTTCTCGGGCTTGCAGGCGCTTGGCACTACATCCTGGACTTTGACCTCACGATCGGGCCTCAGCATTGCGTGCAGAGCACTACATCATTTGCCTTCGAGGAGACAGACTTCCTGCTGGCTGGTTGCAGCCATGACGGAGCCACCCACAGGCTCTGGTGCTCTTCCCCTTCAAGAGTACAGAAGGGAAATACCGCCAGGATGGGTTCCAGGAGATCCCAGCTATCCACTTCGTCTTTACTTTGATAGGTTGAGGCTGTGGTACAGAGTGACCAACTTGGACGATGAGATCATTGGTCCTCTACTGGCTGGGCGGCTCTATGGCAAGGCTGGCAAGATAGCCTTGGCGCTGAAGGTGCCGCGTCCTGATGGAACCTACGACACGGGCGATGCAGCTCTCAGCAGGCTGGCGGTGGATGAAGTCAGAGATCCAACTACGGGGGCACTCTTGCAGGAGCACATCCCTTCGGGCGTCCAGTACTTGACGGATGCCCTCAAGAACGCCTTCGGCCAGATGGATCAGGATCTTGCCACACAGGCATTGGAAAGATTCTTCAGTTGCAGCCGTGGAAAGATGAGCCTGGCTGAGTACTCTGTGGAGTTTGAGACAAGGCTGGATGAAGCAAGCGACAGGGCTGGACTATCCCTCAACAACGTGGGTCGCTTCTACCTCTTCTTCAGAGGATCTGGCTTGGCAACCAAAACCATAGACGACATCAAGTTGCAGGTTGGTGGTGATTACAATCGTTTCCAAGATGCACGGCAACTGGCACTGAGGTTGAGTCCAAATCGCCACATGGAGAATGCAGAAGTCTTCTATGAAGATGCCTGGAACTATGACGATGAGGTCTACTACGGCGACTATGATGATTGGTATGACGCTGATGATGAACCATGGTGGTCGTACTACGAGGATGAAGGTTGGTACGGTGAAGACTATGGTGATGATCCCTGGCATGAATGCTATGAGGATGAAGAGGCCTGGAACTATGAACCACCTGCGGAACAAGGTGGACAAGATGCCAAGACCAATGAGGAGCAGGCCAAGGACGACACAAGTGGTGCTGGAGAGTACTATGGCAAGGGCGGCAAGAACAACAACCAGGAGGGCTGCTTCAACTGCGGCTCGAAATGGCACATGGTGAAGGATTGCCCTTTGACCAGAAAGACCAGCAAGGGCAAGGGCAAGAGCTCTTCGTACTGGAAGGGCAAAGGCTATGGTGGAAAGTCGAAATCAAAAGGATGGCCATGGAGACCATTTTCCAAAGGCAACTTCAAAGGCAAGAAAGGCTATGGCAAGAGCAAGAGTGGCAAGAAGGGCTTCAACCGCTTTGGAAAAGGCTCTTGGTTCACAGCTTCCTCATCTACAGACGATGCTTCTGCTGTTCCTGTGTTGATGACTTCAAAAGGCTTGAACATCTCCGATGGCATCCCTGATGAAACAACCAAGACAAGACAGATGTCGCACAATGCCAAGGAGTACGTCATCCACACATCTTCCGAGGAACAAGAAGAAGTGCTGAAGCTTGGACGATCCAGCAACCAGGACAAGCACCACGACACCTCCTCCACGGACAAGACCGAGGAAGATGGAGCATGCAGCGCAACTTCGAAGAAGGCTCATTCTGTTGCCTTCAGCTTTGCTTCAAGCTTCTACGACATCAACGAGTACTTCGTGGTGAGAGGCGAGAAACGGAGGGGTTTGCTGATAGACCCTGGTGCAGCATCTGGTTTGATTGGATCAGAGACCTTACGTGACTTGCTGGCGACATGTGTGATCCCCTATGGCAAGGAGGACAACTATGAGATCAGGTTTGACAAGACATCGCCAGTGAGCGGTATCAATGGAGCCTCTGACAGGACACTTGGGCAAGTGACAGTGCCACTGCAAACCAGTGGACATGCCATCTCTTACACTGGAGAGATTCTTGGTGGACAGGGCAGTTTGTGTCCAGCTTTGGTTGGAAATCCTGCACTTCGCAGCATGAACAGCGTCCTCTTCACCAACTACTTCCAGAACGGCGATGGTCTTCTTTCGACCGACTACATCTCCGAGAAGGATGGCGAGGAAGTCAAACGCTTCAAGCTCTTCAGGCTCTTGTTGACCGAATCCGGCCACTACTTGCTCCCCACGGACGAGCCCAACACAAAGACCAAGCTCCCTGATGGAACGCGTCAAGAAGTTGTTGCGTTCTACACCAAGGTGGTTGAAGAGTCTGTGAGACTCTGGAACGATGTGAGTGAGAAGATGACACACTGCTTCTTCGGTGAGTCTGCCCGGGCGGCACAAACAGAAGGCGACCGGGGTGATGACGTTCAACTATGTGATGAAGTTGAAGAAAGTGGTGATGGAAAGGATGAGAGCTCAGTGACTGAGCATGCAGAGCTCCCCAAGACTCTCAATCCCAACAGCGACAACAAGGATATGAGCGCTCAAGAAGTTTCACATGGCGGCATTTTGCCGGAGCCACAATTTTCCAACGACACGCACAACGAGGAAAAGCCCTGCGAGAAGTTTCACCTGCAAGAAGCACAAGTTTGGCTCTCTGAGGAAGAAAGTTTTCCGCGCTACAAGGAAGACCAGATCCCAGAGAACATGGACAGAGGCAAGATGGAGAAAAGGTACAGAGCGATCCCTGAAGAGTTCTACAGCAAGTCTGGCTTCAGACCAATCACTCCTGCCAACTTCCCAAAGTGGTTTCAAAGAGCTCGCAACAGAGGTCTCAAATGGCACTTCTGGGAAATTTGCAGCGGATCAGGAAGACTGTCCTTGACACTGCTGTTGGCTGGCCTTGTGATTGGACCACCCATTGATGCACGATATGGCTGGGACCTCAACAACTATGGGCATCAGCGCTACCTCAACATGGCCAGGAATGAGTTTGCCCCTGGAGTGATCCATTGCTCTCCAGACTGTGCTCCATGGTCAATCTCATCAAACACGAAGGATCCAGAACTACGTCATCTTGAACGTCTTCGTGATCAACCAGCACTGGAATGGACTCAGAAGACTTGCGAGTATCAAGATGCTCATGAACGAGGATACTCACTGGAGCAACCTTGGGGAAGCGCCATGACCAAGAACGACACAGAGTCTCCCCTGAGGTTGGAGAAAATTCCTGGTAACCGACCAAAACAACGAGTTGACCAGTGCATGCATGAAGCACGAGATGAACGTGGATGGCTGATTCAGAAGGCCACTGGTCTTTCAGCAAACTTCAAGTTTGGCAAGACAGCGCTGCGATGCTCTGGGCACAATGGACAGCGACATTCTCATCTTCAAGGACAAGCTCCCAATGGTCTCTCAAGAACCTCTATGTCAGCTGTCTACCCAAAGACTATGTGCCAACGTATGAGGATGGACATCATCAGGTTCTTGGAGCAGAAGAAGTTGCTGCACATCAAGGCATGGCCTATGGAACTATCATGGTTCTCCTCCCAGCACTTCTATGAATGTGTGCGCTGCACTCTTGGTCGAGCTTGCCCAAAAGGAATTGAACACACTATGGTTCCTGGACAATGTCGTCATGGCAAGTGGGCATCTGGAACTGATCCAGAGACCAAGGGTGACCCAGTGAAGAAGTGGAAAACCACAACCAACAAGGAGACCATGGAACAGGTCATCATCAAAAACCACAGCAACATTGAGTTGACGGTGGAGAGATCACACTGGCTGAAGAAGATGCTCATGGAAACCGTGCACAACGCACTGGGTCTCTTCAACGAAGCCTCCAACAGGATGGTTGACTACGACCACTGGGTGAACAATGCTGTGATGATGTCGCTCTTCAAGGAGGTCTTTGATCAACACATGGAAGTCAAGGCGGTGAAGATCAGCTTGCGACCATTTCACAAAGCTCCACCTGATCCTCAAGTTGTGACTTCCACGGCCTACCTGCGACTTCACATCATCGGCAACATCAAGGAGTGGACCATCCAGAACATGGAGGATTTGCGAGAAATGAGCCACAGCCAAATTCATGCTGACTTGGACGTGGAGCATTGGATGGTGACAGTCTATGGACAAGATCTTGGAACTGTTCCTGCACCATCCACACCGACCTCCAGACCAAGAAGCATTCCACCTCAACCTGAACTACCTCCACGACGAGATGATGCAGCTCTACTTCCTCAAGTACGAGAACGTCCTGAAGATCCTGCAGAACAAGAGGCCATCCAAGATGCACCCTATGAGGAGTTTGACTCTCAAGACCGGAAGGACTTGGACATCATCAGACCCATCAAGCCCAACTACAACATCAGAAGGGTCTTGCACAAGCTTCCAAGCCTGGTCTCCAATGGTGACATCACACGGGCAAAACAGCTTCTACTTGGCCTACATGAAAGACTGTGGCATACGCCGGTGTCAGACTTTGTCAGTCTTCTTCGGCGAGCTGGCATGCCAACTGAAGTACTTGAACAAGCACGAGATGCAGTTGCAGGATGTGCCGTTTGCAGAAAGTACATCAGATTGCCCAACCGGCCACAGACACGGACTGGTGGTGCACACATCTTCAACGAGGCCATCCAGATTGACCTCTTCAACCTCGACAGCACATGGTTTCTTTTGATGTTGGATGAAGCTACACGCTTCAAGACATGCAGCGTTGTGGAAGGTCAAGAAGCCGATCAGCTGCTGTCCTGCCTGCTCAAGTCCTGGATCTACATGTTTGGTCCGCCGCACAAGATCATCATGGACCAGCAATGCAGTCTCATGGGACATGAAGTAGCTGTGGAGTTTGAACGACTTGGAATGGCAAGAGTTCCGAAAGGAACCACTGCAGGACAAGGAGCTGAACAACACACAGGCACTGGACTGGTAGAACGACATGTACAACTGCTGAAGCTCACCATGCTGAAGCTTCGTGCCGAACTTGCCAGACAAGGGCTGACACATGAACCACAAGATCTATGTCAAGAAAGTGCCATGGCCCACAACATCACGCTGAACTATGGTGGTGCAACACCCTCTATGGCAGTTTTCGGCATGCTTCCACGTGGCTTCTACGAGCTCGACAGCGACGGTGTCATGACCACAGCTGGATCGGTTCAGACTGATGTGACTCCTTTTGAACGAGCAATCAGAATCCGGCAGACAGCTCTTGCTCAGACACAGCAAGCAATAGCTGAGGACAGAATTGCTCGAGCAAGCAGAACACGTCCACACCAGCTCAAGCTTGGCGAGATGACATGGCACATCAGAGGTGGAGTTCTGCCGTGAAGTCAAAGGAGATCCTGGTTGGCGTGGTCCTGCTCTTCTTCTACGTTTGGACGAGCAAGAAGGCACGGCTGTCATACAGTACCAAGGGAAGCCCTACCTCGTGGCCTTGAGACACATCAGGCCTTTCCGAGGTATCTTCATGGTGGAGGTGCAGAATGAGTCGGTGGAGACAGCAATGCATCACTTGATGCGCTACGTTGAAAGCCTCACCGACTACAAGATCTACCTCTATGGATGGCTGCAAAAGAAGAATGGTGCATGGTACAAAGTACCCAAGGACGAGTACCCCATCAAGAAGGTCATGCACTGGGCAGAAGAGATCTCTAGAACTTTGAGAAAAGACCAGCTGCACGGCATCATGATGGGCAAGAGCCTGCGCACCTTCAAGCCTCCAGCCAACACCACTGGCACACTACTTTCTTGGCTTCGTGGAGGAAGAAATTACTCCATCATGGAATGCAAGAATGCGAACCATTTGCAGGTCAAGAAGTTCAGTGGCTTGGCACGAGAAGATTTGTGCATCCTGTACTTCTTCTACTACCAGTTTCCTCCAGTAGAGCTAGAAGCGCAGAACAAGCAGGAAAACCGAACGAACCAAAACCTTCTCCACTTCAACCTCCAAAAGATGATGTACAAGAAATGCAAGTTGATCCCATCAGCAAGAAGCGTGAAGGACCAGAAACCAGAACAGTTGTCTTGGCCCCAGAACGCAAGAAACAACGAGTGATGATGGTCAGACGAGACCTTGAGTTCCTCAGGATGTTCTACATTGAAGAGTCGCGCAACAAGCAGATCCTGGTGGACTTCCCAGAAGACTGGAAATTGGGCTACGACCTTATGACAGCAGCCACCAGAAGCTTCCTTCTACAACATCGAGAACGAGAACGCGCTGCACTGCCTGTCCTCTTCAACATCGAGTACAAGCAAGATGCTCCGGCGATTGCCTGCTTGCGCACGGCCAAGATCTACAAGGTTGACGACGAGACCAAGAACATCGAGGAGGACTCCATCACTGCTGAACTATGGGATCAAGTAGATGCAGCCGACAGAGCGGAGATCGCTCAATTTGTCAATGAAGGTGCATTCAAGAAGATCCACAAGAACCAGATCACTGCAGAAATGACAGTTGTGGATGCACGATGGATCCGGAAGTGGAAACGTCACCCTGACCGCAGTTTGCGGGTGAAGTCCCGTCTTTGTGCAAGAGGTTTCTTGGACCAGCAGAAGGGTGAGCTCACAACACGTTCCACGACGGCGACAAGATTGAGCCAGAGGATCCTTGTGAGTCATGCTGCAAGTGACCCAGACAGAACATTGGAGAGCATCGACATCTCTGGTGCCTTCCTGAAGGGCTTCAACTTCGAGCAGATCAGAGATGCACTGCGGAAGATGGGCATTGATTCACCACACCGCATTGTCATCATCATCCCTCCAATGAATGTCTTCAGGCATTTGGCCGAGCTGTCCGACAAGTTCCACATACCAGAGCACCAGCTGCATGAGTATGCCCTCATGGCGATCAAGCCGATCTACGGGCTGAATGACGCTCCACTGGCATGGCAGCTTTGCTTGCACAACCACATCAAGGACAGCGGAGGACAAAAGTCCCATCTGGATGAGAACACCTTCACATGGAAGGAGAATGGAACATGCATTGCAATGGCAACCACTCATGTGGACGACATAGCCATCTCTGCGCCAATCAAATGGATTGACAACACCAACACTGCCTTCACCAAGCGATTCGGCAAGGTGACAAGACAACAGCTTCCATTTTCACACTGCGGCTGTGAGTACCTGAAGATCAAGGACGGGTACAAGATCTGTCAAGAAGAGTTTGCAGAAAAGGTCAAGCCAGCCCCAGTTCCAAACAGAGAAGACAGCTCTCGATTGACCAGGGAAGAGCAGTCACAATTCAGATCGATTCTGGGCGCACTTTTGTGGCTTACTGCAACGAGACTGGACCTGATTGCGGACATCTCCTTGCTGCAGAGCCGAGTGACGGTCTCAGAAGTGAAGGCTCTGAAGATGGCGAATCAAGTTCTTGAGAAGGTGATTGAGTTCAAGGATGTCGGCCTCTACTACAGAAGCTTCAAAACATCCCATCAGAGATTGTCATCGAAGGGCAGAAACTATGCACAAGAAGAGTTCTTGTAGGATTGGCTGACGACTACTTCCACGACAAGGTCATGGACACGGAGATGGTCTTCGACGATGCTGGACCTTGTGGAGCTCAACTTCATGGAGGAGTGTTCCACATCTTGCACTCCAGCGGTGGCAAGGCCAAGCGTGTGAGTTACTCAACATCACATGCTGAAACATTGTCAATGGTTGGGGGCATGGAAACCACCACACTCATCATGGTCAGAATGGCGGAGATCATGCACAAGGAGAAAGCACTGAGCATTCGTCAGCTCATTGGCATCCAGGAAAGTGGATACCCAGAATTGCCCATGGACTTCTATGGCGACTGCAAGGACGTCTTTGAGTTGGTCACTGGAGCGAGAACATTACCACAAGATAAAGGCCAACGACTCTACATCCTCAGCATCAAGGAGAGTCGCATTGCAGGCAGAATGCGAATGATGGTCCTGGTGCCCACTGGATGTATGACATCGGACTCCTTGACCAAGCCCATGATCCACTACAGCATGCTCTACCTCCTCACGACTGGTATGGTTGAGTTTGAAAACCAAGAAGATCACCCGGTGACGGCAAGAGTGTTACCGGCACTGAGCAACTATGACGAGCACGACATCGTCAAAACAGATCAAGAGATCATCGACATGACCAAGGAGAAGGACATCAAGATCTGCCACTCTACTATGTTGCTTGGACTGGTTGCACACAAGAGCACTATGACACGAGCAGCTCTGGCCGCTACTATGTTGCATTCAGCTGCAGCGATGGACATGGACAAGAACGACACCGCGACCGACGACACCACCTACGCTGGCGTCTATCTCATGATCTTTGTCACGGTGGTCCTCGCGATCAACTTGGAGAAGATGATCACCTACATTTGGAGAAAGATTTCACCGCCTCCACAGAGCAGGAGACGCAGACGTGGGCCAACACGTGATGAGGCGACTGGAACGCCTATGGACGTGGATCAGTCAAATCTGACAATGATGGACGAATCAACAGATGATGAAGTTCGTCAACTTCGGAAGAGGCTGCGCATTGAGAAGGAGGAGCGCGACGACCTGAAGATTGTGATTCAAGTCAGAGAGAATGCGCTCAACAACATGCAGGAGCAGCTTGACGAAAAGACCAGAGAAGCAACAAGCTGGAAGGACTTCGCCGAGCGAGTCAGCGGCGATCGAGAAAACCAGAAAATAGCCAAGGAAGAGAATCAGGAGAAGATTGAATCCCTCGAGAATCAGCTGGACATCCTCGAGGAAAACATCGCAAAGGTCACTGCAGACAACGAGCAGCTGCAGAAGACGATCGAGGAAGTCAAAGGTGAGAACCGCATGAAGGAAGGTGTGATTGCCTCCTCAACACGTGCAATCAGCCAATTGCGAGAGCAACTCAAGGAGGAGAAGAAGAAGAACCGCGATGGGCAGGCGCTTTTCGGGGCTAATGCTGCTGCTGCGCCGGCTGCTGCGCCGATGGTGGACGTGGAGAGAGAGAACTTCACGAAGCGAATCGAGCAGCTGGAAGCTGAGAAGAGGCGCCTGAGAGAGATAGCTGACCAACACGGTCAGGAAATTCAAAGATTGAGGGCACAGCTAGGTGAAACCAAAGCTCCGCCCAAAATCTATGTTACAAAGGCAGGTTCATGCTACCACGAAGCCAAATGCAACCACCTGCTACACGGCAGGGATCCAAGGCCAAAGGTGGAGTACAGACGGTGCGAAGACTGCTTAGGATAGCTGTACAGGGCGACACTCCAAAAGACGACCGGAGTGAAATTCATCAGCAGTCAGGTCACCAAGGTTTGTAGCCTCTGATCGATAGAGCTGTGCATACATGTGACATACTCGCAGGGCCCTTGAGCGGATCAAAAGTAAGTGATAGATAGATAGATAGATAGATAGACAGGTAGACAGCTAGACAGATAGACAGATAGACAGATGAAAGAGAGAGAGAGATAGATAGATAGATCGATAGATAGATAGATAGGTAGATAGATAGATAGATAGATAGATACATAGAAGATAGATAAGTAGGTAGGTAAGTAGATAGTCAGAGAAAGAGAGAGAAAGAGAGGAGACATCAATCACCTTTCGATCCATCAGTGGATTCGCTTTGCCATCCCTGATTCACAACAACCAACCTCTCCTATAGGTTTCTTATTTTT
>Ga0126342_10011155_pt1 | contig 16065 bp, 10 predicted proteins | sample Cyp1metagenome_FD_92528 | JGI IMG/M metagenome (GOLD analysis project Ga0126342, IMG submission 92528) | Coral microbial communities from Lord Howe Island, Old Settlement Bay, Australia - Cyphastrea 1 metagenome | ecosystem: Host-associated > Invertebrates > Cnidaria > Coral ... | reverse complement strand
TCCTCAGTACCCACTTTATCCACGCCCAGCGTTTTTTTTGGATCATCAAGGTCCTGGGACACCACGAGCGACCACAAAATCGCAAAGGCCGCCATGAAACGCGACCAGTCAAGGGGAGAGATCAAAAGAGCGATTGCCGTGAAGAGGACACAATTTCCTCTTAAGAATAATAATGGCTTCCGGGTGGCCATGTCATAACGGAGCGGCACAGCTCCAAAGTCACATCTTCTAAGGTGTTTTAATGCCAAGTAAGATCGCATTAACGAATCAACGAACATGAACGATATCCCACGCATTGAAAAGGAACAGCAAATTGCACTACCATCTTAGGCATCGTTGAGATCATCTATGGGGATGACTTATCTGATGGTCATCTTTTCGAAGCCTATACAGTATCCCAGAGGATTACCAACAACTGTGATTGGCCAATTGTTAACATTCTGAGGATTCTGACGTCAATGTTTTCTCATCTGCTGTTATTGTCTGGGTCGATGATTTCTGAGGTCATCTATCTCCATTGATTGGTAGGTGATGTTCCCATCATATTCCCCTTCGACTCATTGGCATTGTGGAACTCTGCAGGTGCCCCTCCAAAAGCGCACCCAATCATAGACGGTTCCGATTCTCGCTTGGGAAACCCGCACGTTGTTGAGGGTTGGCGTAGTTAGGTGATGAGCTAAAACATTCTTAAGAACTTGTTATGTATATGTTTATGGCTTACATCTCTCTCTCTCATACATATATATATATAAGTATATACAAGTTATACATGTCATTTATCATTACATATCAGTGTGTATAATTATACATCTTATATGGGAAGTTTAGGGGATATCCACGAGCATCTTGTCACAAGGACTTCCAACCGTGGCCTGCGCATGCTGCAAGTCGCTGCAATGCTGCGATAACTCATCGATGACGTGCATCCGATGCTTCTCCTGGCTGATGATGGACATTTCAGGCGGTAATCCTACAGGATTCCGAGCATTTTTTTGTTCGATTCATGGGTTTTTATAATATACGTTAGAATCAGTCATATATGCATATTATATATTATAATATTTCAAAGGACCCAATTAAGCGAAAATATGGTAAAATCGGCAGGAAACCTCCTCGTCAAACGTATTAAAATCGTAACTTTTCTCGCTTAAACATGTTCCAATCTAGCTGTTTCCGTGTAGAACTACAATAAGGTCATCCAAGATCCGCATTTTCTCTTGCTTCAGCAATGTTCAAGTGTCATTTCTTCTTGGTTAAGTATAGTTGGACCTAATGAAACCAAATAAAACACATGTTCTTATCTGTCCATCTCTTTCCTCATAAAATGATATTAACACATCTTAACTTGAGAGACCCACTACCTGCTAAACATCTGGAAGAGCAAACCGGTACCAAAACCTATGATTTGTGGTGCAGGAAGGGTGGCGGAACATGGTGGCAGGACATTAAGGCTACTGATTTGTACCAATTTGCACCAATATTTGGTGAACCCCGCCACCTCCCTCCCCGGCCACCCGAAAAACGCTTTTTGTAGAGGAGCTTAGCAGTCACTGGCCCTACCAAATCTTAACCCATAGTTATTCTCATGTTGGGGTCAAAAATCCAACAAAAAAAACAAAGAATCTCAGTCACCATCATGTAAAAGAGAGATTTTCGGTGTCACCATGGTAAAACTATCCCATGGTGAGCGGTAAAACAGAGATTTTCAGTCACGGCCAATCCTGCAAACAATTCGATTCTTAGCTGGTTAGTAGATAATCCCATTGATAGCAAACGACTTAAAGGATTATATAAACTCAAGCACTATCCAAGAGCCATAGATAATCCCATTGATAATATTGATAGATAATCCCATCCAGTTGATTGACCTAGAGCCACCATCCCAACTCAAGCATTTCTGCAGCTGACCCTGGCCTGGCACATGACCTCATCCACCTGCGCATCAATGGCGCTTGCCAGGGCGTCGGCACGTTGGCGCGACGCCAGCAGCAGGGCCTGGAGGATTGAACAAATGATGGGGATTTTATGATTTTGATGGTTTTATGGGGATTTCAATGGGATTTAAATGGGATTTAAGGGTATTTTATGGTGAATTTATGGTGAATTGCGCGCCTGGGCGGATTGGGGGGGGAAAAAGAGATTTTCTGGTGAGCTCATGGGATTTCATGGGATTTTACCAGCCATGGTGGATAATGGAAGTTTAACCAACAAATAGGAGCTTTTGATGCAGACATCATCGAACTAAATGGATGATCTTCCATTGCCACGTTTGATTACCAGAAGGAAAGGGGGATAAGAAATAAACCCCCAAATAGTTGACAGAAAAGTATGTCCAGGATGGTAGTTTAACGATGTTTTCCCCTACAATTTCCAGGCTCACAACTTTTCATAATTTTGCGGTATCTTTTTTGGGGGTTGCTACAAGTGGAGAAAAAAATATAAGCACCTGGTTTTTCAATGTGTTTCATGGATATTCAATAAGTTTGGTCCGTAGCAGACCATCTCTAAGAGTCCCCCCCGGAAAAAAAAGAAGTTGGTATAAAAATCATGTCTAAAATATAGTGATAAATTATGATATAAATTACAAACATTCTGCAAATAATGATGCATGTAGACTAGCAAAGTAAACTAGCAATATTGATGCATCTGGGAGTATACAATACAACTCGCAACAAGCGAGGTTGAATGTGATAAAAATGGGGAAAACCATCGATAAGAATGGAAGTTTATTGCGAGGATTTACGCAACATCCAAATTTAGCTTGTTTTTTTCTTGTGATGAGGTAAAGCCAATGCCATAACCATGGGCAATTGGGATTCATGTTTCTGGGGGCTCTTAGTACTGGGATGATGTAACAGCCAAGCCCGAAATGCTGCGCTTGTTTTTGGAGTCTTTTATTAGGTTTACATAATCGAAGTTAGGCTGTAAGGGAATACTTTCATCTATATTCCGAGGAGAATATAGATACCAAAGGAGAAAACAAAATGACTTGGGCAGTTATTGCCAAATTCTAAGCTGTCTTGTATTCCGATTTTCCTGTACACCATCGCATATATCATAATATGATAATCGCGCGGACATCTAGAATGAGAATACCATGGACCAGCTGAGGTTTATGGGATGTAAAGATGTAAATGGGAACAACACCGTTTGATGATGATGAATTATGATTATGATGATGATGATGATGATGATGATTATGATGATGATATGTCATGCTTGTGGTCAGTATTATGATGATATGATTTTACGGCTGGGCCATCAATAGTACGGGTATAACCATTAGCTCACGGGATCTGATTAAAATATACTTGGGCATCAGATTGGGATATTAGTATGGGATCAATGCATGATTTTCCTACGAACCATTCTGAACTATGAGAGTTGTTTTTACCATCCCAAAATTGTAGGTTCCTGGCAATGAACAAGACAATAGATTCTTAGATAATCTGAGATATATCTACAATAAACATCCAGAAACCCGAGTTATATGCTAGGAATATCTAGTAATCAATCAACCAACTTTGCGGCTTTAGCGAAACTTAGCTGACTGGAACACCACTGGAGCTATACCCAGCTCTAGGCCCATGCCGGGCCATGCGAAACCTTCAGCTCTCGTCTTCGCTCAAGCAGCTGCCGTTCCTCCTCATCAAAGGGGCAGTCCTGGCGCCGTGGGAATGGATGGGGAGTCATTAGATTTTTTCCCACAGAAATATCTACCATAAATGACCCAACAACAAACCCATAAAATACGTGTTAAAAACCAATGAAATACCCAACAATAAACCATCCCCTACCAATAATGACTGGGTATTAACCATCAAGTATTAGCCATTGGAAACATGAATGCCTGGATTCACTCAGCCTGATCACCGGGGCTACGACTCTGCTACCAAAAAGGGTAGCCCCCAATCAAACAGCCCAGTTCGGTTTATGAATCTGGGGTTGACATTACAGATCTTTGCAGGAAGAAACATAGGAGTTTATCAAATCAAACCGAAACGGTGATTTGACATGATTTACCCTCTGGTTATGTCAACATAGCTATTGAAAATGGTGATTTATAGTGGATTTACCCATTGAAAATGGTGATTTTCTAAGGTTATGTTAGTTTACCAGAGGGTAATCAACAAACATGCCGAACAAATAAAAACATATAAAAACAGTAGCCACAAACATGTGGGCTTAAAAGGCAGAAAGCGGCGTCAAAGCCGAAACAGCCCACTGACTCCAGCACCCCAGGATCTTTGTGGAAAAGATCCAGCAACTATACCGAACATTTTGCAGTATGCCCTCCGGGAATCAAACATGGCTGGGAATTTCCCCATACATGGGCATTTCAATGGATATTCTAATATTCTGTAACTGGTGGATTTCGAGCAAACAATGAGGGTACTTGAATATTCCGGGTATTTCCACTGATGTCCGCTGCCAACCTAATCAATGATAGAAGTAACAAGTATCATCAAATGATCCATGTATTCTAGACATATCATCCATTATATAATTCAATGAAAAGAATCATGTGGTTGGGAAACTCGATTCGAAGCCCCAACTGGCTCCCCATGGCTCATATGGAATATGGTCAGAATATGGATACCCTTAGCTGCTAAGCTCACCACTGGATAGGCATAAACCATATAGTTAAAATCATGCACATTGCCACATGGCCCAAGCCTCCTCCAATGTTTCTGCATCTGTGGGCACCTGTAGCAATGCTATAGCAATGGACTGCTTGATATGCAGGCCTGGAGGTACCACCAAAAAAAAACACCCAGATTGTCATGTATGGAAAAATGATAGAAAGGACATCAATACAGGCACATACAGTATACATCATATATAATATATAATAGTTAGTGCATGATTATGAGTACGTACCTATGGATGCGTACATCTACAGTATATACTTCGATTACTTGTGGATTCGTTTCCATGGGGGTCCCCCACAAAAAACCGGCCTTGGTCTTCTCCATACTTGGCAGATTGCTGTATACCATCTGACATCATGGGGCTGACGTCCTGGTGACGTTTACATTCTGGGTAAATCGCCGTTGTCCTTGGTTAAGGCGCCATTTGTGTTGCTCAAGTCACAATCATTTGCTGGTTAAATTCCCGTTGTTGGATGAATATACTGAATATACCATGTGTGTTGCTTAAGTCGCAATCTCATGTGAAACCACCAGTTTTGTTGGGTAAATCGCCATTCTGTTGGTTTAATCAGCAAATGTCAGCAATATGACCCAAATTTTATTGGTAATATTATCCCAGATTATCTCAAATTATCCCAAATGAATTCATCAACCGCTCCCTCAGCATCGCCTCATCCTCAGCATCGTTGTCCCGTCCCAGCAGGGACCAGAAGCCTTCAGACATTGGCCTGAAAAGACAGCGCGGCCGTTTGGTCCCCAGGGTCTTCATTAATATCTTAATGTGGGTAAAACAATGTCATAAACATCATAAACCATAAACCATCCCCTAGTCATCCTAGTCATCACCATTTTTATAGGTGGTATTTTTACCATTATAGGACTAATGGGTTTATGGCAGTGTTTTCCCCACATTACTAGGATTTACTGGGCCTTTCATGGGTTCTAAACATGTTCCAAATGGATCTCTGGATGGCTAATTCAATGGGGTACACTTTCCATGCTGCTGTTACCACATGGGGGTTCCCGCGTCTTGCTCAGCAAACCTTCAGTAAACCAAGTCGAGCTGTCTTGTTTTGGAAGGTCTTCAAATCTTCAAAACTGTTCTATACCGTTACCAGAATTCATGGGGGTTACAGTAAGTTTAGGGCTACAAAAAAAGAGCAAACAACCTCTCTCGAGGTTGCTAAATCCCCATGGAATCCATGGGGATTTAGATGTGATGTGACAAGCTAAACGCACTTAGAAAACGTTAGAAATAAAAGCCCACAATTTCTACAAAGGTTTACGCAAAAATAAAACAGGTTCACAGGCCAAGGTGAACATAGGTCGAAGTGAAATTCTATTCTATTGCTTTCCAGTGGTACCAGCACCGGCTCGATATGGCTCGATGGGATGTTTGAACTCATGTTGTTGGATTTGGCCGCAGGGTTTGGGGTTTAATCTTCGTCGATCATAAATTCTTCAACTGGCTGCTCATTTGGGGAGATGTTGGAACCTTAGACATCAGAAAACTTCATTGCCAAGCAAATTTCGAGCCCCGAAAGTTGCAGGGTGATTCGAGAGTGGTTCAAGGTCGTCTCCCACCAGCCCAGCCCGGAACAAATACCAAACACAGACCAATTAGCTCATCCAGTTCACCGACCAAGATTGGCATTGGATGAAGCATTGTCCGATTGGTGGTTTTATTCCGTTCCCTGCCCCCCCAAACAAAAATAGAAATATATTGGGGATTATCATCCCAATGGCATGAATGAACAACATTTAACAAAATTTGTACAAGGTGGTGCCCCCAGTTCGTTACCTGAGTTGGGTTTTAAACTCTCTTAACTACTTCGGTCTCTCTAGCATAAACCCAGCAATTATAATCATAGCACAGCAAAAAAGGATCACCATCCCCAAATTTAATTACATATATATATAAATTTACCATTTTGATGGCTGGGATTGAAACGATCCATTTATTAATGGGTAATTAGTGTATGACATTGCTGAAGCAGAACACTGCCTCTGCCCACTGGCTTCGGACATGGCTGACCCCGGGTGCCCGTGAACGCCCAGAGGCGACGAGCCGAGCTGCTGCAGAGGACAGAGCTGACATGACTTGGTGGGTCGAGCAGCCAAAGACTGCAAACAAATTAGGCTGAATTATGCTGAATGGTTGTTTAAAATGAGTTAAAATGTATTCTATTCATTTCTATTCAATCTTGGAGGGATAGCGTAAGAAAGCCCAAAGATGTGATGCCAAAACTCAGGGGTTTCCAGTAGAACTTCTCGGACATCAACCCGGTGACATTCAAAATGACCGGTCTATCTGCGGGTCATGTGCTCCTTTTTGCGGTACCTAATGATATCGACATAGATCATGACTTGACCCGTCCGGTACCCACACTTACCTGGACCTAGACAGTTCATTCACCGGACACACATCCATTTCATTCTGGAAAATCCGTACCCCAACAGCACCCCAAAACCATCGCCAACCCCAGATGCCGAGTAGAAAACGAATGCACAAGATTCAAGTATCAAAGTTGCTCCCCGAGTCGCTGCGATGCAGCTTCTGTCTGAAAATATATTCGTCACAATCCTTTCCTCCACCCGGCTCCAGGGATTTCAGCGTCATGATCATTATTTGTCATTATTTGTCATTACGTGTCATTATATGTCATTATATACATATACACACTGTTACACACACACACATATATATATATATATATATGTATAATATATATATATCGATTGATATTGAATTAAAATAAAGGAAAAACGATGAAAATAGTACAACTGTGAACCCCCAAACGCCAATATTCAACATGCAAAAAACAAGGAACCTTTTGTGGGCCCAGAGAGGTGCATCGCCCACCAACAGCAGCTCAGCGAAAGCGTGAATTGCGCACCTCTTCTCCCAAGTTTCGGGTCACGAACTCCTTCACGGATTCTTCTTTCTCGGGCATAGGCTCCTCGAAAAAAAAATATCACCATGTGCCCCCGGGCTGGAGTTCAATATGGGGACCAAATATGCTGGTGGTATTTGAGTAAGACATTCGACTGACATCCAACCATGCCACACTTTTGGCAAAAATGATGTAAAATGATGCAAATGAAATCACAACAATTCTGCTTGGAAGACATTGGAATTTGATGGACCATCGCCTGGGGCCGGCCAGACACAGCAGTACCATATACCAAGCATTGGCAACATTGATGGCTTGCATAGAAAAAACCCAAAAGAATCAAACGGATAGAATGACATGTAATCTACCACTATCTTAGTGTGATATAGTTACTTTCATGTTTTAAGATGTTTTAAGTACATATAGTTACTGTCATGATCTTTCATGTTTCATAGTAAATTTGCCAGTCCAAAGAGGCGATCGGCGATGAGAATTCGCCTGGTTACACAACCTCCATGGCTTGTGCGGTGTATAGTAACCCATAAAATGGCAAAAACATGCAAAAAAAAAGAAGAATTCTCCTTTAAATACGGCGAATTTGTTTTTTTTGTCTGAATAAATGTACCTTTATGATCCTTGATGTACCATTGTCTCAAAAACAAAAATGACACTCGGAATCGCCGCGTGCCACTCCGCGTTCCTTGATGCCCACAGCACCCAGGCCTGCCCTGGACAAAATCAACGGCTTCGGCTGCTTCGAGATGCCAGGTTTTCTGTAACAGCTATGGAAATGGATGAAAATGGTAATGGCCCTCGTATAATTGTCATAGAGGATCTGAATATATTTAAATGGATTTAAGATAATTTAGCTATAAGAATGAAAGGTTCCCCAAAAACAACTGGAAAAGAAATCCCCTACTCGCCTGGTGCTGTATGGCTGTTCTCTCATGTTTGGGGTAAGTAAAATTTGGGATTTGTTTTTCAACTGTTGGGTTCAACAAATCCTGAACTGTTCGGGATGAACGAGCAAGAGATGGACAGCAAACCATTGACCGGTTTCCAAACACCTGCACGCTTCTATGATTTCAGGTGGAAACACGGTCAGTACTTCCACCCTGTGGTTGCATCTCGCTCTAAAAGTGTTTAGTTCTTGGGCCTGGCAGTCAACCATTGTTACTTAAATCCCCATGTTTGCTTGGTAAGTCTCAATGTTTCTTCGGTGCATGACAATTTGTGTTGGGTAAATCACCATTGTTGTGTGTTAAATCACCATGTTTGTTCGTTAAATGGCGTTGACCATCCGGCAATTGAAAGTAGCTTCGAGAACGACCCATTTAGTTCGATGATTTATCTGTATTTTCCCATGTGATTTTTCATAGCTTTGTTGCGGCACAAATTACTTTACTCTATGATGATCCATGACCATTTCCATTCTTCCACTATGTGTTGGCATTGATGAAATCCACATGTTTGATGGTTACACCATGTTTGTTGGTTGAATCGCCCCATGGTTTATGCTTCATGAACCACCATTTTTCTTGGTCAAATCGCAATTTGTGATGCTTTATATAAAGCACCGTTGTTGATGCTTAAAGCACCACCTTCTCCGAGTTTACCAGGAATTCCCCTTCCACTCATCCGCGCCTGATCTTGCCGGGCCAGGTCAAGAAGTTACCCAAGACCGCATCCGCCGGGGTGGCGGGTAGTGCGCGCAAGGAGCCCTGGGATTTTCCCCCAAGTTCTGGCAGTGGAAAAAAACTGATGTGATTTAATGGGATTTAATGGGATTTAATGGGATTTACCATCTGGTTATTTAACATAGCCATGGAAAATCCACCCATGCTATTAAGAACGGTAGTCACCATCTATTTCGATAAATGTGCCATCGAAAAACCATGGCTATGTTGGTCATAACCTGGGATTTAATAGGATTTCAAAGGATGTCATCGACGGCCAATGGATTGGTTTTTCCCCATGAAACCCAATCCATTGATGGCCAATCTTATTGAGGAAGATGTTGATACAATGGTATACGCAACGGGATACCTTGGGGAAAAAAATATATATAGTATATTACTAAATAATATGTATATGTAGTATTATACTATATTATACTGTATATATATATATATATAGTATTACAATGTATTATATAGTGAGATACAGTGGGATGTGAGTTGGGTTTGTCAGGAAATGGTGGATATAAAATTGGATTTGCAGCCGGAGAGATGTCAATGTTAATGGAAGGCCTGGGATGTTCATCCTAATATTATGCACGATTCATAACCAGTGACCAGTGATTTTGAGGCATTAGGGATCGGGGACATTCACCAGCCGAAATGGGGGATATATATCACAAAAAGATAATCAAAGAAGCGCTTGATAACGATGTTTGGTTCACCCATCTGTGAGTGTACTATTGTCACAGTGGCGCACCAGTTGCTAGTGGCTACAGGTCATCAAGTGGGGATTATCCAATGATCAACCGTCAAAAAATCATGAACATATCATGTACGCCTTAACTCTTCAAGATTTCTGTGAGGAAAGCTTCATGTGCTAAACTAACATAACTATGGAAAATCACCATTTTTTATGGGAAAATCCACTATAAATTGCCATTTTCAATAGCTATATTGGTCATTTGCTATTGGTACAGAATGACATGTCGCTCCAATGTGACTCAGCACACCTGGAAGACCCGTTGGAACCCACGGCGACCGGGAAAACCCGGGAAGACCTCCCACCACACGAAGCGGTAGCTGTTGGGGTCTGCCAGCATGATATCTTCCCTGGGCCAGTGGAACCTCCTGAAGCCTGAAAATGAACAGATCCAGTGCACAACAGCTATTGGGACATGAATCGTACAGTCTCACAGACTTATGACTGCGGAAACTTGAGGTCGAAATCTAAATGTCATTCATTCATCGGATTCACTCGCTTGCTAGGCTACTTTGCCAAGAGGACCAATGCACTTGTACCCTCTGGACCGGTTGTCAATACAGAGCCCTTGGGCACTACAATAACGAGGTTTCGAATTTAGGTGATTCTGTTATATATATATAGTGGATTTATACTGGATTTTCCCATTGAACATGGTGGATCTTTCCATAGTTATGTTAAATAACCAGAGGGTATATATGATGGCCCAAAATCCAAAAAATACTGATCTACTGATCCTGCTAAACACCTCCCCAGGAAATCCCAGGAATTTCTGGTCTGTGCCGGCCATCATCCGATGGCTCGTTGATGGACATCAACAAGACTTGAACACATCAACCGGTTTATGTGTTGTTGAACACAAAAATCATGACATCCCATAATCTTTGGTTGCATATCACTTACCCAGAGTCATAAGTTTGTTTCTTTCTATATCATCTAGACATCTTTGGTTATACTAAGATGTACTAAGGCTACTAAAGATCAATGTCCCCAGTTGGCGCGTTGCGCTTCAACGTGCCCAGTTTGAACCCGAGCCATGGACTGCAGCCCCACATCACCTGGGAACGTCATGGTTGGATTCTTTGGCTCGGTATGTTGCAATAGGAAACACACAGGCTATGGAATATTTACAACAGTATGTATGTTGGATACTTCGAATTTTCCGGAATCGTGGTAACACACCGTTTTCAAGATGATGCCAAAAGCTGGAGGCACCACTGCTACTAAAAAATTGGGGATGAATCGCAATCCTGACGATCACATACATTTTTTTGCACAACTATTGCTGAAACGAATGAACACTTTTCTGGATGGACAATAACTGGCTGGTGGTTTTAACCATCTTGAAAAATATTAGTCAATGGGAAGGAATATCCCATATATTATGGAAAATGAAAAATGTTCCAAACCATCAACCAGATAATCATATACAATAATCCTGTGGGATTGAGACACAGAGAAGTACCACAAGGTTTTCCAGTTTACCCATTTTTTAGGCAAACCCAGAAGTAAAACATACAAAAACATCAAATTGTCCAGAGGAAATTCATCAAAGTGTGCTGAAAAAAAATTGCGAATGACATATCGTTGGGAAATCAAAAAAAAAATGCTAAAACTGCATCAAAACTCCTGCGGTGGAATATCAGGATCGGCATCGGAAGTCACCCGATCGGCACCAAATTATGACTGGAATATCCCGAGCTGCTCTTGGTTTCAAGGCGTGAAAAACCGGGTTAGACATCAGCCAATAACAGGATCATCCAGGATCAACAATCTAGGAACCATCCCCAATAGAGGTTTGTGATGTCATGGGTAAGTCCAACCATGACTGGCATGATGTTTAGTGACTGACCCTCAGTCATGGTTGCTTTTTATGGGATGGTTTATGAAGATTATTGGGTGGATTCCACATCAAAACAAGGATGCAAACTGAAAAAAAGTTGGTCATCCCATCTCCCTAATATCAAACATCTTATGATATCTTAGGTGTCAAAAATGGTTCAAAAATCCCCAGTGCATCCAAGTAGAATCACGTATAATCACGTCCAAGTCACATGCCACGGTCAGAATCGCGTCCTGAGCAGTCAAATCGTTCGGCACCGGACGGAAACGTGCCAAGGAATGGACGGATTGAACCTTGCGAGTAGCCTTTGGTAAGTTGAATTACTTGTTGAATTACTTAAGATTTAGTGGTTGGTGGTTTGAACCCCTCTGAAAAATATTAGTCAGTTGGGATGATAAAAAATGTTCCAAACCACCAACCAGTTTACTTACATCTATTTACAGTAGCCTCAAAGGTCAATTGTTGCGTGCAAAGTCCTCCATTCATTTGTAGATGATTTTCCCAGCTATAAGTTCAAAAAGGGGGTTTTCCCAGTAGCCACATGGTTTATAATCCCCATTAACTATAGATATCTATAGATATAACCCCCATAAACCATTGTTTTTTGCCGGAGGTTTGAACTTTTTTTTGACCAAAAGCCATGCCAATCTCAAAGAACCATGGCTTTGACGAAAACGATCTCGGTCGGTTCCTGGATTTCCCCATGAAAAAAACAGATATATAAGTGGTGTACCCATCCGGCCAAGGTTCACTTTATCCTTCACCCAGAATCGGTGATTTCTCATCATTCGAATGATGAAAATTTGGGAATGCGAACACATATGGAACATCAATGAACATCATCCATAAATTGCACAAATCCTCTATAAATATGGGAGCATCATCTACATGAACTATGGAAAATCATCTATAATGAACGAAACAAACCTCTATAAAAATTGTCGAAATTTTCATCTAGATTTTTTCATATATTTCCCCATTCCCATATTTTATCCTCAACAGAAATCTGGAAACATCTTCCACTGCTGTCTCCAAGGGACGCCCGGCTGGAAGGAGTTAGGTCCTTCCTCCCAGAGCCGGCCGTTCTCATCGCTCATGGTGGTGATATTTCCACCTGCAGAACTGGCGGCGATGGATGTGGATTACTCCAAAAGGTGGAGCCTCAATGGATGAAATCTTGGCCTTACTGGGTGTGGTTTTCAGATATTCTGGTTGGTGGTTGACCTACCCCTCTGAAAATGTGAAAGTCAGTTGGGATGATGACATTCCCAACTGAATGGAAAAATTAAAATTCATCTTCCAAACCACCAACCAGTTTGGGTTTTTGGTTTTTGTGTTTCGCCCCAGCTATTTGTTTGCGGGGGTATATTACTGGAGTCCTCCAAGTTGGTGTTGACAGGAAGACCTGCGACTCCTAGCTTGATATTTGCGACGAAATCAGTTGGTTGGGCAAATCACAAAGTTCCATAGATTCGAACAACCAAGAATTATTCTTTTAACCATCCAGCTTGACTGGTTATTAGAATAACATGATGAACAAAAACAAACTCCAAGACACTAACTATACTGGCCCTCTTTGAGCATTACAAACATGGCTTCACAAACAAGGACCTTCAACCGCTTCAACGAGCCAAAGGCTCTTAATTCGCTGCTTCCGGACATAGATGGAGAATAATAAGAAACAAATTGAAGCCACCAAGCATTCATCCATATCAATTGTATCGATTTCCGCTAGTTACCGCTAGTTCTATCCCTATCCTTTCTATAGTAATTATAATATCTATCCATGTCCCCCAGCTCGATTCCACCTCCCAACTCTTGGAGTCATCTCCCCGCCGTACATGATGCCGTCGTGGATCTCTCATGGAACTGTTGCTATACTTAAATGATGTGAATTCTCAAGTATCTTCTTGGTTAAAAAAAACATATATCCACACCATATGTTGTTGCTGAAACCATCTAAAACCCATGTTTTCATGGGGAAATCCTGATCCCTCCCGTCAGCCCCACGCCACGCCTGCTCGGTCTCGCGCCTCTGTGACCACCACCGAGCTCTCTGGGCGATCCTTCAAAATCCTGCGCCCCAAATGCCATAGAAATGCCACAGAAATGAGGATTGAACCAATAAAAATGGTGGAAAATGAATGAAAATGATGGAACATGAGCGGATTTAATCATCAAACAAGGTGGAAACCCTCTGGTCAACTAACACAATAGCGAACTGGAAAATCATCATTTGTCAATTTGTCAATATCTTTAATAGGTAAATGATCTGTAACTGGGCGATTTTCCATAGCTATGTTTGTTTCCCCGGGAGGGGGGCGCAGCGGCTTTGTCTTTGATGCGGTCGATGCCGGGGGAATCGACCTGTTCTACAAATATACCTCCCAGGCCCTTTGTCGCCAAGGAGTTTGGAGTGGGGTTTGATTCCCCCTTATGATGATCAGTCCTTGGTTGCATTGTTATTGGATTTGGTCAGTTTGGGCAGCCACTCCTACAAGGGAGACTGGATTTGGCATTCAGTCGACCACGGTCCTCCTGGACTGTGGGTGTGAGTGCCCATCACGTTTGAATCTGCTGATTTCTCCATTAACTTGGAGAACTGCGCTGGTGACGTCGGTGGCTCTGCGCATGGTGGGTTGCAGTTTTGCTTCAATTCAGTTGCTTTTTGTCGCGGCTCGTGGCCGGACCGCGCGGTGGTTTTGCCTTCGCCGCCCAGTTCTCGAAGTGCTCGTGGCTCACTGTACTTGAAGACTTGGTTGGTGTCCAAGAGATGGCGCTCAGAGAGCCACCGCTCACACTACCGACTGGATGATCTGGATGGTGGTTGCTATAGAAGTTTGCTCACTGGCAACCTCTGCTGAACGACGGGTTCTGGCCTACTTCTTTGTGCTGTGTCCGTTTTGGGGCATTCGCACATAAAAATGTTCTTCTTTTTCTTCTTCTTCTTCTTCTTAGCTTATGTTTGTTTGCTGGTGGGTATGGCGACCATATCCCTTAAAAAAGTATTATGAAATGATGTGTGGCGATTTCATGGTGTTCAACACTGGGTTTTTGTAGGGTAAATACTGAAAACTTGACATGTGTTCATTTGTTTAAAAGAAACTTTGATGATCTTAATGGGAATTGAATGTGGGTCTCATGGCTAATCAAATGGGAATTCAACAGTTTCAGTCGTACAAATCATTGTTTTCCATGAGTTGATTTTCTTAGGAAGATAGACATGGAACTCGTGCTTTCAACTACTAAATAAAGACATCTTCATGCAAAAAGGTTTCCCTGCAAATGTTCCTCTCATCCAATTGTAGGACTTTCGAATTCTTCTGGGGTCAAGCTTTGTATGGGCCTCAAAAGTTGCTGGTTCAACATCTGATTTTTCTGTAGTAGCCATATATATAGATTCTAGGGATTGAGCAAATATGGAATTTGTTTTCGTTGGGTTTTGGTGTGCGACCGAACGTCAGTTGCAAGCACGCTTTCGCATTGAGCGATCATTCCAAAAAACAAATAAGAAAGACCTGATGTTTGTTCTTGATGATATCATCGTATCGATATTTGTGTTCAATATTAAGAGTCAGTCAAAATCACTAAAAGTCGTGCCCAGGCGTTTTGCCGACCACATGACACGCCCAACGTCAACTCATCCCCTTTTATCTCGCGCGCGCTCCTTGGGAGACGCCCGGTGGGCACGAAATCGGCTCCGCCGGTGGGGAATGCATTGAAGAAACAAATCATGAAGGACACCATCACAGCAAGCGGGAAGTCATGGGGAATACATACATACGTACACTATATTTATATATATATACCACAAACGAAACATATAGTCTACATAAGCACTAATAAGAACATATAGAGTAAATATAATATGGTGTATGTATGTATGTATGTCTGTCTGTCTGTCTGTCTGTCTGTCTGTATGTCTGAATGTCTGAATGTCTGTGTGTCTGTGTGTCTGTATGTCTGTATGTCTGAATGTCTGTATGTCTGTATGTCTGAATGTCTGTATGTCTGTATGTCTGTATGTCTGTATGTCTGTATGTCTGTATGTCTGTCTGTCTGTCTGTCTGTCTGTCTGTGTGTCTGTGTGTCTGTGTGTCTGTGTGTCTGTATATCTGTATGTCTGTATGTCTGTATGTCTGTATGTCTGTATGTCTGTATGTCTGTATGTCTGTATGTCTGTATGTCTGTCTGTCTGTCTGTCTGTCTGTCTGTCTGTCTGTCTGTTTGTCTGTGT
>Ga0126342_10011154_pt1 | contig 16065 bp, 13 predicted proteins | sample Cyp1metagenome_FD_92528 | JGI IMG/M metagenome (GOLD analysis project Ga0126342, IMG submission 92528) | Coral microbial communities from Lord Howe Island, Old Settlement Bay, Australia - Cyphastrea 1 metagenome | ecosystem: Host-associated > Invertebrates > Cnidaria > Coral ... | reverse complement strand
TTGGCGAAGAGCTTGGCGACGAGTTGGCAAGGTTGGCAAGGCGGAAGTGGAGGTGGAAGAGGCGGAGGCGAGGAGGAGGGCGAGGAGGAGGGCGAGGAGGACAGCTAGTCGAGGAGGAGGAGGCGAAGGAGGAGGAGGCGGGCATGCGCTCTGATAAAATCTAGCAACCCTCACCTGGCAGGCGGGGAATGATGTATATAATGTCATAGGTTGGTTGTCACTGTCAATTCAGTCATGTCATGTCATTGTCATTGTCAATGCCATTATAAATTATCATTGTCAATGCCTTTGTCATTGTCATTGTCTTTGTCATGTCATACCATGTAGTGTCATCTTCTCTCTTGCCCCTTGTCTCATCGCGAAACAATGTCATCTTACATCTCACCTTATTTATCCTCATCTCTTCTTCTCTTGGCTTGTCTCATCTCGTGCTCATCGCATCGTATCTAAGCTTAAGCCATCCTATACATCCTATACTATAGTGAGCCGTGCTCTCACGTTTTCTCAATGTCGAACTGCGGAGCTTCTGCAATCTGCACGCGGCGCCAGTGAGACGCAATTAATACATATACTTGGCGCCGAGAATACATATACTTGGCGCCAGTGGTACCCGTATGACTTCAACGCACCTGAAACGCACCTGTTCACGCAAAAAGAAGCAGTTAAAGACTTTAAAGAGCACTACAATGCAAACGAAGGACCTGGACAAAGATCCGCAGATATTGGCAGCTGTTCTGCAATTTGCAAAGACGAGTTGGAAATGTTGGAAGACAACATGTGACTAAGAAAAATGGCTTTGTCTGAAAAGCTACCTCAAAATGCCATGGTTTCTTGAGGTTTCTTGTCACAGTTCCATGGCAGGACTACAATGCCATGTATAGTGCGCAACATTAATAACGTGCTGTCATGTGCAGATATTAATGCCAGAATAGATGAAAATTATAGTTCTGTAGATATTAAGTGTATTTAAGTGTTATATGTCATACTGAGTCATACTTGCCAACTGTCATTCTTGTTGGATTCATTAATAAATCAAAAAGTCACGTCATGTCGGGTAATGTCATCTTTTTCTGTCACCTAAAATCATGTAATGTTGGTCATGCCGGAGGCCTGATCCCATACGCCATCCCAGGATCGTGAAGGCGGGTTCTCCAAGTAGAACTTACAACCTGAAGACCATCGAAAGAGACCGTGAAACGTGAAACGTTGCCTTATAAGTAGCGATGTATAGTGAGATACCTATAGACGCCTACAGATATGACTATGGTTAATGGATGTTAATGGGGTCTATAAACCAACTTACAACTGGGGGGCACCATCCTGTTTCTGGCTGTTGATCTAATTCACTCACCTGAAAATGGCTATTTACTCGTCCAACGAACGTAACGAACGCGGTGCAAACTAAGAAACGGTTCTGCATCAGGAGAGCCGCTGAGTCCTAGCGAGGAGTGACTGCATGTCATGGGCAGGTCACTTAAAATCATTTGGGGATGGGTCAAAACCAATAGTACCCCTGTAGTTCACATCAAAATAGCTGGGATTTATGGATGTGAATAACCCACTAAAAATGGTATTAATAGGTATTGATCCATACCCATTTAATGTGGGTAACACATGGTAAAACAAGAATAAACCATCCCCCAGTCATCACCATTTTTATAGGTGGTATGTTTACCATTCCAGGTCACGGGTGGTTTATGGCATTGTTTTACACACATTATATGAAGATATAAAAGACCCCCTGTGAATTTCAGGATGGGGCGGCTGCGAAACCATTTTGTAGTGAATAAACGGGCTGTGCATAGCCTCAAGCTCTACTAAATGGTTGTGCATGCATGGTCGAATTTCTCTACCAGATGGTGGCCCTTGGTTCAGCTGAAGTGCAAATTTGGATACCATCTGGTTATTTAACATAGCCATGGAAAATCACCATTTTTTATAGGTGAACCATCTATAAATGGGCCATTTCCCATGGCTATGTTAGTCATAACCAGAGGGTAGATTTTGGAAGTGTCTTAAGAGAGCAACATGACTCGAGCCTTCTACCCTGTTCCATTTTGTCGAGCTCCTCATTTGACCATTCTGGTTGAGGGACCAACATGACTCGACCAAAATCCCCAAAGCCATTTAGTAGAGAAAAACAGGAAACACATAGAAAGGCAAGTGAACAAATCAATGCAAATCAACCCTTTTCATCCCTGTTTTTCTCCAACAAAATTATTGTTTCATAAAATATCACAGTATATATCAGTATATCATATTGATTTACTTCAACCCTGGAATATCTATGATATTGACATTCTAGAATCTCTATGCTTTTTTTAGCATCATCTGGATTGATCTGGTTCATCTGGATGGCCACATGGCTATCTCTACTGGTGTTTCACAATTTTCTCATTCATTGAATGACCGGTTCATAAACCCTACCGGCTGCAACCTCAAAAATCACCTCATTTCCAACTGGTTTCTGGCATCACCTCTGAAATCTCTACCAACTGGATGGTTTCAGCAAAAAATGACCACTTGACATCGTGATGTCATTAATATGACGACAACATATCGTTTTTACCTCTCAACTAGATGGTGATCACTAAAGGTCTAGTGATGTTTACTTGACTTTTAATTGATACATCAGGATTCTCTACTAAATGGTTTTCTGACATGTCACTATAAATTGTTGGTTAGATTTGCGGGACCTAGGTCACAACATTTAGTGAAAATCAAGAAAGATCATATATACACGCTGAGTCACATAGAAATATACCACGGCAAATAGCTTCAAAAATTGAATGCTGAATCACTTGCGTTTCAGCACCGATGAAATGGATGCTCCTGGGGACCCAGTTTTTTGGAGAGCTTGGCATATTTCTGGAAGAGCTCACTCGCCTGCAGTTGGAATTCGCCAGCACACTCACTGACGACACTCCGCATCGGAAATTCTCAGACAATCCCAGCCTGGATCACTGAATATCACTGATATCTACTCGACATAGCTGGGACACCAAAGTAGAGGCTTGAAGGATCCCGGGGAGCCGAGATAATATGAAAAATATGAAAGCATTGGGACCTGAAGAGTTTGTCTTGCAACCTTTTGGTTCCAACTTGAGTAACAACTTGGAGTTTGGGGGATTTCTGTGGTCGCAAAAGTGAATCTGTATCTCTGACAGACCTCAACTATCCTTGGCCACAAGAACCACACCCAGACACATCGACTCGTATTTTTGTTGCCACTCCACCTTCTTGAAGTTTTGAGACCGGTAGTTTCTGTAGGCTTCCTGGTAGGTTGCAGCCATCCTCGGTACCCGTTGTCGAATGTGACCTTCCTACATGTTAAAGTCTGGCCAGTAAGTTGAAGCAGTAGACCTCAACTTGCCCAGTTTCCTGTCCATGACTTTTACAAGTCCTGAGTCCTGGAATATTTAACACAATCATCACAAGTTCATCCTGTGCCTCCACAAAAACTTGAGCCCTCGTGGCACTCCCAACCAGAACGTTTGTATGGAAAACCTGGTCCAGCCCTATTCTGCCCATTTATCCCAGCTCAACTACGGGCAAATTGTAGGCTTCAGAGTGCAGATACGAAAATCCGACTCTCAAAATGATGAAACTTGCAAAAATAATATACACAATCATGATTCGATCATGTATAATACCAACAAATGCTCTGAAAACATCTCTAGACCAATATTTGAATGGTAAAAATACCTGCAAGAAACCTGAAGAAACATGCAATAACTTTGCTGTCCATTCCAACCCACAAGAATTACCCCAGAACAGTGTCATGAATTCGGATTTTCCCGACGTTTCTGTGCCAAGAATCTTCTCCATCCTGGCGGATCTACAGATCTGCAGATCAAAGAAATCTCTGGTTGGTGGTTGAGCTACCCAACCCCTCTGGTTTAATATATGGTTACTATTATTAATGGTTATATAATATATGATTAATGATGGTTATTATATGATTAATGATGGTTAATGTATATATATATATATATATTATATTATATATATATATATATATTATATATATATATATATTATATATATTATATTATATATATATATTATATATATACTGGTTGGTGGTATACCAACCTACCCCTCTGAAAAATGATGGAGTGAGTGAGTGAAAGTCAGTTGGGATGATTTTTCCATTCCCAACTGTTTCTGGAAAGAAAAATAAAACATGTTCCAAACCGCCAACCAGTCTTGTTCCATGTTGTTCCTACTGTTTTTTCCCTGTTCTATCTCGATTTCCTGGAGAAAAAATTGGGAAACAGAAATTGTAAATTGAGGAACAAGTTCAAGTGGGAAGGAAAAGAATGCAAAAAAAAAGAGGAGAAATTCTGGCGGAAACTGGAGACAACTTTAAAGCATTTTGAAGCAAATGAAAAGTGATTCGAAGGTAAAATGGATGTAAATGGTAAGTCGAGTGAGAAGCAAACGGCAATTTTTTGGGGAAGATAGATTGGAAACACGTCAGCGCTAGTTACGCTAGTTGAAAGTTTTCCTTGGCATCTCAGAAGCATGTCGATTTCTCGAAAGTCATGCCATGTCATGCCACTTTGGAAAAAGACCCATGGGTTTTGGTATCATGGTGGCATGACTTGGTCTCATGGTATTGGTATCATGGTATGACTATCTTCTCAACGGCCGAGAAGTTCATGGTATTGGTATCATTGATTCGATACTCTTTTTCGATGCGGCTCTGGACTCAGCCGTGGCGCCCAATCGTCGAGTTGTTGCGAGTTTGTTGTAGCGTTTGTTTGTTGATTTGTTGACATTTCTTGAGAAAACGGAGAAAACGCCCAGACTTCACTGACGTCGGTGAATCTTAGTCCAGTTTCAACATAGACTGGGATCTTATCTGTCAATCTGGGGGTTTGGTTTCTGGGAGATGGGAGAAGTTCAGTGGCAGAGGGCTGGGGTCAGAAACGCTGGGTGGAAGCAACTGAATGGGGTGGGAAGCCTGGGTGAAATACTGGAGTTGGGAGGTGGGGATGTGGAGTTAGGTTGGGTGCTGGCTAGGAGGTTGATCAAGAGGAAAGACATGTGAAGTGAGACATGAAGGCAATTGAAAATATTGAAATGGGAATTCTGATTCGAAGATATTCAAAGTCAACTGTGAAGTAGATACCCAAGGTATCCCAAGGTCGTTCAGAAGTGAAAGCCTAGCCTATTTGACTGTTCGCACAGTTTGAGAAATGCAGACGCTCAGCGAGCCCCCCGGGCCCGGCCCGGCACCCGGGGCACCTTTCGGTTTTGGTCACCTTCTCAGCGCCATCTGCCAGGCCCAGGACATTGTAGACAATGGTGGATTCACGATCGCTATTCCTGGCGATAAAAGATGTCCCCTTGGAGATGTTGAGAAAAAAAAACCATGGTGTTTTTGTCAGCAAGTGCTACTACGTTTTTGGATGCGAGAATCTCGAACATCTTCCGGAAACTCCATGGTATTTCATGGTAGTTTACAGCAAGCTTAGCTTGTGTGTGTGTGCGGGCTCTGTTCGCTGTCAACTACCTCAACTGAACAAAATCTCCTCAGGTAGATAGAGTCCACCGGCCTGCCAAAAAGTCGAGGCACCGGAAATCTGAAGCTTCAAGGCAATCTCCCACATCAACTTTGCCAAATTGGGAATTTCAAGACTTTCAGAACTAAAATTGAGCGAATGGAACAGATTGGAACTATGCAGTCTGGGAATCTCGAACATTCTGAATTGGAGGGCCCAGGGGCACGACACCTTTAGGGCTTTGGGCTGGGGGTGTGGGCTGAAGAATGAACCTATTTGACGTCTTTTTTGTTTGCAAGTCAAACAAGAGGGTGGGGGCACGGCACCTACAAGGTACACAATAGGTACACGATCTTTCAAGTTCACCAGTCAAAATCTGATTAGCAGAAGCAAGCCCCAGCCCTATAACTACAGATATCCGGATAGCTGATCCAGCACGATCCAGCGGTGTCCAGTTGTCTCAGGGGCAACTACTGTGGGATATCATTGGCTGAAGCTCGGCCACGGTGCCACGGGCCCTGTTAATGCAACTTTAGATGGGGCATGATGGGGCATGATGTGAATGACAAGCACAGCAAAAGGATGCAAAAGGTAGAAAAGAACATCTGCATGATAAGGGTTTGTCTGAAAATAGGGTATATTCCCAATGAAATAGCCATTTAATAGGGATAATGATCAGCAAAACCATTGGGAAAATGGGGTACACTATTTTCAGACACACCCATAATGATTCAATAAAACGCAACCCTGTATATGAAAATCTATATATAAAGCAGGTGTCAACTACACCTCGCAGTGCCACAGGCTGCCACAGTCTAGCCGCAGGCCTAGTGATGAAAGTATCCGGTGGCAAGTTGATGTAGGTGTCCTGACATGGCGCGGCAAGAATATTTTCCAGGTGACAGGGGTTTTTTTCGTGCACAGTAAGGGTATTTTTCCGGGTACGTTGAGGGAGTACAATGGGAGTACAATCGGGGTTCAATGGGGGTACAGAAAACTGCAGAATTGTGCAGATCTGAGAAAAGCCCTGCACATGCGATGTCAGCGTCCTCCGAGATTAAATTGCTGCTGCTATACCTGGTGCTCCGCATCAACTGATCCGATCGTTTTTGCAATCCGCCTCCCTCAGCCTAGCCCAAACATGCCCAGACAACTTCAGCCGCTTCCCTTGCCCATGTTGTTCGAAGTGGATCAAACTCATGAAACCATGATCAAATCCCATCGAATTCGATCCGAAACAGATACCTCGTCCCATTTTGTGTCCCATTTTGAGGTCGGCGTCCGCAGGTCCGCAGGGCACGTCTTGTTCAGTTCTTCCAACTTGCTGGGGATGTTGGCATTCTCTCCCGTCAAGCCATACCTGGCATTTCTCTCTGCTTAAGGTGCCTCCATGGGGCCTCCATGGGGCCGGGAGGGGCCATGGGGCCATGGGGCGGAAAACGCCCGGTGGGGAGGCCCGGTGGGGCACTTGATCCTGGAGTGGAAGCCCATGTTGCCAACCAACACCTGCAGCGAGAGCAAGACATGCGACCATTAAGCACCAACCTGGAAGCTGGAAAACAACTGCGATGGGTGAAGAGCAGAATGGTCCTCGGGAGACGTTAAGAATCGTTAAGACATGTTTTGAGACCAAAAAAAGCACCAAGTTCTTTGAAACACAGAATGTGGCTATGGTTGAAAAAAGTTGAAAATCAGCAAGCTGGTCAGATTTGGCTCATGGATTATGATGTAATGCTGTATGATCGCATATGATTGCATCAATGATAGTCCTCAACATATAGAGAAAATTGTGTCGCTTCTCTACTGAATCAGCCTCGCCGGTGTGGACCCCACAGCGAATGCTCACCTGGCAATACGATCGGAACATGATTGGGATATGATTAGATGCTGCGATTCTCTGCGATTTTCATGGGACTTTAGACTAAGAGGTTACAAAAATATCTGGCTTGGCGGCTTCAGGGATGAAGCCGCTGATTAAAGATGACTTGTGATGACTTGTGAACATCCTTCCTACACGGAGATTGGACCCAGTGTAGCCCAAGCCAGCTGTCACTGGTCGAAAAAAATGAATAGAATGGTAAGCCTTGAATTGAGCAAAGGTGAGCCAGTCCAAGGATCCCAAACAAGAATCGTGGAGCGCCTGCGGCAAGGAGCGGTGCTTGGACCAGGCGTTGATTCGATCAGTAGCCTCGCAGCAAGAAATGGACCTGTTCCAACAGCTGTTCCTGTTCCGCATATTTGGCATACCATCTGGTAATTTATAACATAACTATGGAAAATCACCATTTTTCATATCGGTAAATTCACTATCAATGGTGATTTTCCCATAGTTATGTTATAAATTACCATTTTTGGTACTTCCCCCCGGCCATCGCCGAAGTCCGATTTCGTCGACGTCATGACTCGAAACGATCCCCTTCAGCGAAACTTCGAACGATACAGTGGCATGGACGGGCCGTCAACGATACCAGACCTTCAGCATCTTCAGTGTTGCTCGTACACCAGCCTGGTTGAAACCACTGGTTTTTTTTGAAAAAGGGCTGGAGTTCTGGACGTTGAATTGAACTGTTGGACTGCAGCTCAACACACTAAAGTTTCACTAAATCATCCAAATCATGACTGCTTCAAATCCATCGCACGAGTCAAAGCACAACGAGACAACCAAACCGTAGTCCATAGTAGTATGTCATGAATATGCAACCGCCACTTAAGCTGCTCCCTGTGGTTCCCGGCATCTGCATGCATTGGATTGCGCAAGGGAGCCCCATAGACAGAAAGAATGGCATCTCCAATAAACTCCTGAGCGTCAAGGAGATTCTATGACATCCAAGTTCTTCTGGGCATGGCTTGTTGCCTTTGTATGCCTTTGTGCATGGCCAAGCTCAAAATTGACAATGTGCAAGTCAAGCAACAATGACAATCCCGCCGTGATTGTCGATGACCTGCAAGATCATCCGTGCTCGGAGCACTGTTGACACTGTTGACCGGTGAATTTTGTCACTCCAGATAAACAGAAATAAACAAAGAAGAAGGGAGAAAGTTTTCAAGGCATGCTACGGTACGCATCACCATTAGAATCATTAGATCAGGTCCCTAAAGTCAACAATCTTACCACGAGTTTTTCGCCTAACCGCCGCTGTTTCTCCAAGTTTGCCACGAGATCTCATCCAATCAGGCCGATCTGCACCTGCGACATGTCATTGAAGTATCTGCTCAGCAGCACCAAAGACCGTTCCTGAGAGCACCAGGATCCTTGAGCAGTTGAAGTTGCAGTTGGTTGAAGACTGATGGTACCCTGATAGGAGCCTGATAGGATATTCATATACCCTCTGGTGATTTAACATAGCTATTGAACATGGTCCTTTTATAGTTGATTTTCCTATTAAAAGTGGTGGTTTTCCATAGCTATGTTAGTTTACCAGAGGGTATATATTCATGGATGTTCGAAGCGTGCCTCAAAACCACCAACAAAGCCAAGCGCGGAGCCGGAAAGAACCATGCCTAACTCCGAGAATCCGATCCCATCCCGGATCCTTTGTGGTGGCACCGAGCTGCCGGAGGGAGCTTCTCAACGATCGTGGTAAAGCCAGCAATGTCCGAAAAGAACATCCTGGAGATGGCAGGAGACGACAGGAGAATCGGAAACCTTGGTGGATTCTTACAGTACCCGGCCTGGTAAACGTTTACATTTTACATAGCGGAAAATGGCCCATTTATGGATGGTTTGCCCATTTTCATAGCATGGTGATTTTCCAATATGTTCCATAGTTACGTAAACGTTTACCAGAGGGTAGATTGATTGATCATGATTGATCCATATTGATCCCTTTCCTTCCACTATCGAAACATATCGAAACCAAAGGATGTTTCGCCAGGCCAATTTGGCGTCACCACCAGAAATGTCGCCAAAGCACGTCACTTCCATCATGCCCAACTTTAAGGCGGAGTCGATTCCTGGCAGAGGACGGTAGAACTGAGGCTATCTCAAGAACATTCAAGAACCAAGTCCTCACAGGAGCAAAACATGTAAATTACCATAATAATATCCATAAATATCCATAAATATCCATAAATATCCATAAATATCCATAAATATCCATAAATATCCATAAATATCCATAATGTATCCATCAATCACCTTTGTCACTTTCTCCGGTTTTGGTTTTTTGTGCCAGTTCTTCCTCTCTCGTAGCTGCCCAGGTCACCCCCATGGCCTGCAGCCAACAGTATCTGAACCACAGGCCATGGCACGTATTTTCCCCAACTTCGAATCGCTGTCTTCCTCGGAGGTCGTGGGAATTCTCGTGAAAAATCATGGGGGGTGAAACGGTGAAAGATCATGAAAGGTGAAACCGAGAATGCTTTCCGAACAAGGAATCTCTCACCAAAAATGCCCCACAAACTCTGCACGTTTTCTGCACTGCCCGGGCACGTTTTTTCGAAGATGCCCTCAATAAGTCGAATCTGACGGAGGGAAAAGCATTGGAAACCTGACTAAACCTGCCTTCAAGACCACCACTGGGGCAAATTGCTTTGCCGGCACAAGACTCACAAGATCTATTGATAAATCATGATTAATGAATATGAATGATAATTTATCATTTTTTTGATAAAATCTGGATTGTGATCGATTTGCGCGCCTCCGCGACATTTCGGTCGAAGTTGATGACGGCTTTGTTACTTTGAAGCCCTGCCAGTTGCATCTGGGTAACGCTCCTAAGCGTCGGCGTGGCCATGGCTGGCCATTCGGCCAAGCTGTTTCGAGATTCACCATGATTATAGGTGATGATTCACCTAAAAATTTGGTCACTTCAAAGGCCTTTCCATGTGTGGCATTCTAAAGTAGTTGATCAAAATCATTCCAAATCACACACAAGTCATCCAAAAGTGACAAAACTGCAACAATTGACCTCTACATTGACATCTGCCACCCGTCTTGGATCGCGACCCTGGATCTGGCTATTCGACGCGAGCATGGAACCCTTCAAAAGACACGCAACTGCGGCTAATGTAAGGTACGAGGCAAGCGGCTAGCTGTAGATCCGTTTCTAGCTACAGATCCTCTACCCTCTGGTAAACTAACATAGCTATTGAAAATGGCCCAGTCGAAATAGTGGATGTTCCCATGAATAGCATGGTGGATCTTTCCAGTTCGTTATCTTAGTCATTACCAGAGGGTATTCTATGTTCAGCAATGAATTTGACGGGAAAGCCAGCGATTCCATGTCCAATGTTTGGGTACCCGTAATAAACCGCAAGATGGATGCAGCCGGCAGTGTCAGCATCATTCACGTTTAACTCATGGACCAACATCGTTCGCTAATAGCTACGTGCCGATATGGAAATGACAGGCATGTAGGATACCCTCTGGCAATTTCACGGAGCTAATGGGTGGCAATTGCCATAGAAATAGATATTTATAGTATTTTATAGTTGATTTACCCAGGATTTACCCATGAAAAATGGTGATTTTCCATAGCTATGTGAATTTACCAGAGGATAATCTAAAGGCTCGTTCGGAAGGCTTCTGATTCGAGGAGAAAAAAAATCGCCGAGCATCTGCATGTCATCAGCCAATAGGCGCAGCGGGCGTAGCAGCCCCCTGGCGGAGCAACAAGACTGCCAAAGGAAGAAATGATCAAATCTGACAAATCTGATAAAATTAATATAAAAAGTGACCAAAAATGGTGATTTGTGATTTACTCATTAAAAATGGTGATTTTCCGTAACGGTTGTGGAGATGTCCAAATCCGGAGGTTTTTTTCATCGAATCGTTTCCCCAAGATCTGCCATCCAAGACACGAGGATAGCACACTGATATCTCGGGTGAAGACATAGATGCCCGCCTTGGACAAAGCGAAGCTGCACACAGCGGTCCACCCCTAACCCCGCTGTGGATGGTTCAGAAATGTTCAGTTGATGTCACTTGGGCTTGGGGAAAGCTGTTCATGAAAAACACAATTCGGGTGGATGCTTGTGGTCATAGTCCCAACTACATGAGTAATTATAGTCATGTGAATATCGATCAGATGAAGCTTGTCATATCTTGTCATTAGCCTTTCCAATTAGCCAACCTTCAGAAAACCGGAAGTCTGAAAACCTCCAGGATGGTGGTCAGATCATCAGATCATCAAATGCCAGACTGGTCCAAAGTACGAGAATCAAGATGATGGCCGTGCTTGTCACTATCACAGAGAAGATCGCATTCTGCTCCTGTGCCAAGCAGGTGCCAATATCATCCAATATCAATGAGATGAAAAATGAGTCATCGAGTCGTCATCATCTGACAAGGGTCAAGGAATGTCAAGGATATCAAGGGGTGCTGGGAGGGTAACATGGGTAACGGGGTAACGACTAACGAAGGAGATAGGAGGAAGGTGTGGACGGATTGATCCACGGCAAGCCTTGAAGACTCTGAGTTTTTGCTGGAACCCATCCTAGTTGAGAAAGGTGCTCTCCCCTCCCCTGTCCAGTCAAGCGCTTTGATTTGCTCATGACTTGTTACCCACTAATTTGCCTTTTCCAACTTTTTCCTATGCTTCAGAACGCACTTTTGGACCCACAGAGAGTCAGCAGGTGAGTTAGAAACATGGTGTCCTTGAGCAAGTTGGTTTCAGAGCAACTTACGATCAGCTCTCCTGAAGGTACCGAATATTCAGCAAGGCCAATGATGTGACCCTGCGATTGAGATCTTCCAGCCTCAGGTATCTTCACTCATAGACCCATGCAAATGCTGTGCAGGAAAATCACCACACCCACTGTACCAGGTGTACGGGAATTGGCAACCAAACAGCCTCCCGGATCGTTGGAAAAGTGCTAAAAATGGGAAGGGTCCAGGGCTAAGTAAAATGAGAAAGACTGCCGTGGGCCCTTTTTGCATGATCCAAACCGCCAGTGACGCCAAAATGATTTCTGAAAGAAGTTGGTCCAGAGTTCAGTCGTATACACCTACGGCTCCCAGCATTCAATGTGTCAAAGCCAAGGCCATCCTAATCTTTGAAGGATGTCACACTGATGTGACCTGTTTGTTGCCTCAGGTATCGAATATACAGCATGTATCACAGCATGTATAGCATGTGCAGTTGTAGTTCAATAATTCCTACTACTCAGATGAGGCGAGGTTTGATGTGAGATGAGGCTTTGATTGCTTTGATTCAACCCTTTACTGGATTCATTCTTTGGATTGGTTCATGCCGCTGTAAATGTAAAAGTCATCAACTACAGAGTTGACAAAGGCCGAGCTAGCAGCATTCAACACACTCCAGTAAGACTTTCACGTGCCTTCATGATGAATCTGACCCACTGTCAAATTTCAATCGGTTTCAATCTACTGCTTGCACGCCTGCGTATGTTTTTTAGCTGCCATCTGTTGGCAAAAAGTAAACGTTCGCAGACTCACCGGGTTACGCTTGTTACACCAGCCTCCACAAGTGATTGTTTCACATAATATGGAGCACACCCTAAGTCAAGTTTGACACCTCCAATGAAAGCAAACCCAAGAAAAACCTCTTCCAATGGTATAACGGGTATACTCGGGTATGGTCTCTTGGATCAGTCGTATTCGTATTAGCATAACGCCAATGAGCAAGCATGATGATGTACTATGATATTGATTGATGATTATGGTTATTGTATTGTTATTAATGATATTAATTACGGATATTAATGATTATTAATATTGATATTACTATGACCCATAGGATCCATGTATGCTATATATGGTAACATTTACCATCAATATACCCCAGTCATGTTAGCATATATACCAGCACCATGGATCCTATGGGTGATGATGTTCGTTTTCGGCGGTGTCTGCTTACTTAGTTGGACAAGGAACGACGTTGCCGCCTCACGCTGGCTATCATCTGGCACCCGCAACAGGACCACGTCCTGATGGTCCACAGATTTCAGTCCCATCGAATCTGGCTCTGGATCAAAACTCACTCCGGGACGCAGAAATGGGAGTTGCTGGGATGATGAAATTACTAGTGATGACTGGGATCATTCCCGAAAATTCCCTACGTAAAACGCATCAGTAAGTCATTTTTAAGTGAAGAATATGAATGAATCATCCAAATTTGGGCTTCGTGATGTTGATTTAGATTCGTTCCCTGAAATCAGTGAGCTAAGGAATGAACCTTTGCCAGTTTCTGCGTGCATAGCTCTGTTGAGTGAGGAACGAGAAAAGGAGCCACAAAGCCACATAGCAAAATCACATGCTCAAAGTCGTTTGCAGGTCAGGGTAGAGGGCTTTCGTTTTTCTATACATGTGTGTATAGCATTGTATAGCCTCTTAGATAATCTTAGTATAAATATGTATAAATTTGTATAAATAGATACACACAACTACCACTTGATGATTCTTAAGGTACTCTTGTCACTTGAAAGCAAACCGCACTTAAGGCTTTTTTCTGGAGCTGTCCCATCATTCCAAACAGGGATAGCTGCTATGGATTCCATAGATTCCATAGTCATGTGGATACCCAGCTGGTTTTTTCTCAAAATGCTGGGAAAATCCATGGGAAAATCCCCATCGAAAATGCAAAAATAGCCGCCAGGGTACCCCCAGAAACTCAAGGGAAACCCCTCCATTGACGACTCCATCCATCCAAGGATAGTGTATCATCGGTGACTCACAGTGCCCCCACAGAATGGCCACCATTTAGGTATTATGACAGAACAGATGGCTTGGGATATGCCATTATTTTCATATCCACTTAAAGAGATTCATATGATTTTTCTGACTTTTCTGTACGGACTTCACCAAGCCGAGGCTTGGCACAGCCTACCAGCCTAGTCTGTGAAAATTCAAGGCCCTAGACGATGTTCCCCCTGGCCCTAAGCAGTGCATCTCAAATACAATGCTTCCAAGGCTGCGGTGCTTTAGTGAGTTTCCTACGTTTCCCTTTTTTTTAACCCTTACTACTCCAAAAAAAAGCTGCTCACGTGAAGACTTGCATTCCCAAGAAACATGTCGCAGTCGCTTGATTCACAAATTTTAAAAAAAAAACAAATCTGCGTGTAATGTCAACTCCGGATTTTGCTAAACCATGGTTTATTAATTAGGGGGGGTACTCCTCCAATAGTCATTTCATCTAATACATCACCATGACTTTACCCTGCTGCCAAAGAGGCTGAATGCCGGTGCGAAGACTTCTGAAACGCCTGCAGAATGCCCCCCGACCTTTCAGCACCCCGACCTACTGGGAGCTGGGCCAAACCTCGTCCACGGCGGTCAAGGATCCACGTTGCGGCCACAGCCAGGGGTCGTGGGCCATTGTGCAGCTGACTGCGGTGCGGTTATGGCAAGAAAAAAGACGCCTAGAAAGATGCAACAAGATGCAACAAGATGCAACTTAAGTATTATTTCATTCTTCAAAACCATGTCATATTTCATGTCATATTTGTCAGTCAAACCATGTTCATTTCATGGCAAACTCCAAAGGCATCCAACACAGAAAACGCCTGCAGAATTGCCCTGGTCCAGCTCGTTGCACACCGTTCCTCGGCCGGCGGCCGTGATGGCCTGGTGATCTGGTGATCTGCCAAGAGTTTTGAGCTAATCCACACCCATATGCGAACCATGGTGCTGGAATATGCACACCAACATTTACCCCATAAATCACCCAGTTATGTAGGTAAATAATACTATACATGGAGCATATGGGACATGGGCATTCTACGGAGAGCCACCAAGAAATCCAACGGATCATTACCAGCGCAGCATAGGAATCTCGCCAAGGATCTCTGCGCCACGTCCAGAAATATCAGGCCTGATATTTATGAAAATGCTGACAAAAAAATGCCGCTGATGCCATATGATGCCATGAACATCAACGATATCAAACGCAAAATAATTCACCACATGATATTCAGCGCTATGAGCTGTCCAGATCTGGACATATCTGGACACTGGAGCCGTAGAGAGTTGGATTCATACTGGAATCATACCCCCATCAACTGCGGCGTTCTTTTTGCGACCAAACCACTTCCTTGAATCGAATCAGGATCTAATGAGGTACTCCACAGCAAGACAGAATGCTGCATCGTCTCGGGCAAGAACAGCCTCGCTGGTGAGACTTCCAGAACTTCATCGAACCAGAGGAACTGTGGAAACACAACATGAAGATCATGAAGCAACCACAACACAAATACCATCCAAGACATACAAGATATGGATAGAACATGATAGATAATGATAGATATTGACTAGAAGATATACCAGCTACGAATCTATGCAGTCCATGATAGTCCATGCGTCACCTTGGGACCTGTTGGGTCATCGTCACGTTGGGTCGATCCAAGATGATCCAAGCAACGAGGAGTTGGCGGAGTAAGCCCCTGCACCGTCCAGCATGCTCAAGGTTTGCCTGGCCAATGACTTACTGGTGCGTTTTACGTAGGGAATGGATGGGAATTGGGGGTGCTGGGATGATTATTAGATATCCGCCGACCCCGGCAGACGCAAGGGGGAGCGCGCCAGGGAATAATACTTTTGACCCTGGTTTCGGACCAGTACCACTTAGGATGGCACTAATGGGTGTCAAGAACGTGG
>Ga0126342_10011153_pt1 | contig 16065 bp, 15 predicted proteins | sample Cyp1metagenome_FD_92528 | JGI IMG/M metagenome (GOLD analysis project Ga0126342, IMG submission 92528) | Coral microbial communities from Lord Howe Island, Old Settlement Bay, Australia - Cyphastrea 1 metagenome | ecosystem: Host-associated > Invertebrates > Cnidaria > Coral ... | reverse complement strand
CTGCAGGCGACATGACATGAGTGATGCAGGTGGACTCCAACATGTCTTGGCATGTTTGTTTTGCAGCCTGAACTGCAAGCGGTGACGCCAGGTGACATTCGCGAGTGAAGCGGCAGACCGGCTGGCAACGTCACAGACCAAAAAAAAAACGCAATGGCTTGCTTGCAAAGGGAGTGGCTGGTATCTATGTGACAGAAGATTTGTCAGTAACAAAACGTATAAATGTCATGGTGGGGTTCACTCGAAGTAAAGTAATTTAGCTCACTGGGGCAGCCTTTCTCGTAAGCAAAATTGTCAGATTTGCAGGTCAACCTTGGATGGGTATTTAGCCGATTTAGCCATCAACATCCGGACGAACTCACCTTCGTCTAGACGACGATCAACCGGCTCCACGTGGGTATATAAATTCCACGCGAAAAACCTGGTGGTTTGATTAACAAAACAGACATATGGGTCAACTGTTAATTGGTATTGCCACGCAACTTCATTCTTTTCGTAAGGTATGAAAATTGGAACCTATTTCGAAATGGCCTAAGGCAATTTTCTCCCAGAAGGTCTTCATCATACTGTCTAAATATCTTCCGTTCCCCCAGAAAAAGAAGGTAAGTAAACTACTGTAAGTTCTGTGTAAATTAATATTTTCCGTGACCAGTACTGTGGCCTCAGATGTGTAGTACTGTGTACAGTAATATATACAATATCTGGTTGGTGGTTTTAAACATTTGTCATTTTCCATAATATGAATGGATAATCCTTCCCATTGACGAACTCATATTTTTCAAGATGGTTAATTCACCACCAAGCAGTGTATTCATCTATATTATCATGGTCTCAGTCTCAGCAATATCAAACATGGTGTCACTGTATAGTCATAATACGCTATATCATAGTACACTATTAATTTAAAACATACTACACTATGTAGTACTATAGACTATAGCCTATATAATTCTACTTTGTTGTTTGTATACATCCTACCACAGTAATTACTACAATACTATGATTCTTGTAAGGTAACTTCCCCCGGTATAGCATCTGAAGTTCGTCCACGGCGGCCTGGTGGATTTAGGCTGATCTAACCATGGCTGTGGCTATGGATCAATACCTATAGATAACAATTTGTTGTATATCTGTACTGTATTATATATGGTATCTATTTTCTATGGCTATACAACTTGTACAAATCTATATATATGATGGTACAATTTGTAGATTCTCTATAACTGTATTTGTTGTAATTTGGGTATCTATTATCTATGGCTATACATATATGGTCCTCGTATATAGATTTGTATTATAACTGGACATAACCAATCTATGGCTATATCCCAAAGGGGATGAACATCCATAAATCCCAACTGTTTTGATGTGGTCACAGAAGGGGTACAGGGTAACGTGACTCATCCCCATATATCATCGATGTTATGTCTATATAGTCATCCTGGATTTTTTTTAATAGGGAAATTTCAAGAAAAACACCAGAATTATGGAAACATATTTTTTAAACTCCCATATTCTACCCTGCTGTGCAGTTAAGGTGTCCACAACAATGCTTGATATCATGATCTATCACAAAAAAAAAATCTATCTTTGGACGGCTGATGCCACTGGCACTGAGGCAAGATGGGGTTCGGGGCTCGGAACACGTCAGCAGGATTTTGATGTCGACGTTCATCAAAATAGGAGATGATTTAGTCTGGTATATGGTATAGTAGAAGGTGTCTGTCGAAAAATCGTGACCCACAAAACAGGTTGATTTCAAATGTTTTTATCTCCCAGAAAGATAACCTTTGGATTTGAGCAACATTTTGTTGAGGATGAAGATCAACTCATTGGGAACACCCTTTATGAATTGGGCGGAGAAAATCCAGTAATCTACAGTTGGATGAGTGAACAGTAATACACATCTGCAACTGGTGGGGCTGTTTGTTGTATTGGGATTTACCAACAAGTCTTGCGACGCAATTACATCATTTTGAACCAAAGATGGGGATGTACAAGCGCAACGTTTCAGCGCAGTTGTTTTTTCGGCGACTACCGAAAAGGTATTTCAAACAATCACAAGTGTTTCTGTCCCCAAAAACTATAAAGACCCAAAAACAATGCGTAGTGTGAGACTGGTTTGTACAACATAGCCAATTCTGTGAGCACATCCGTACCCCGATCACATTAGCCAGGAAGTCATGAAGCATATGCCAGGAAATATGTTGTAAGGAAATATGCCAGGAAACCAGTTCTTCCAGTAAATAGAGTTGATGTTATTTTTGTCTCTTTGCAAATTTGATTGTAAATCGCAAAAAAATGCGAAAAACGTGATATTTTAACTCGAATTGCTGCTATCCCAAGTTTGGATGAAAGCAAATTCAATCCCTAATTTGACCATAAACAAACCTGGGATGGACCCGAATTTCTTGGTGAAGCCTAACATCATGGGACGGATCCACCTAGCAGATTTTTCTTAGGGATGAGTTGGGGGATTCGATGCTTGACACGAAAAGAAGACACAACTTGAAGTTCACCTTCAAAAAAACATGTTTTCCCTCCGGTAAACTCCCAGAACCATATCGAAAATCCATGAACAAAAACATTTTTGGGTTTTCCCTCACCGTAACTCTATGGTGAACATCCCCATCTTTGGGGTCCATCTTTGACAGCCCATGGCTTAGCTCGGGCTCTCGCGTCAGCCTCAGGCCATCTTCTGCGAGCATTGCCAGATGTGGCTCAACGGACCTACACAGCTGGGAACCTCATGGAAACGATCCCAAAACGGCCAGATTTGTAGCGCCTTCGGTTGGTTGATGTTGGTCGTAATGTCAACCCTGGATTAATAAACCCCAAGCTTACGGCTGTTTAATTGTTAGGGTACCCGCAAAAAAGTATTAGATTATATATGACTATTGGAGGAGTACCCCCCCTAATTAGTAAACCATGGTTTAAAACATGTTAGGTTGACAGAAACATGCCAGGTTTAAAACTAGAGTTGGAAACAACAAGACATGGCGAGTTCTTCTTTTTTCCGGTCCTCCAAGCTAATTCAATTTTTGACCCCCTCAAAGTTCCACGTTTTACCGTCACCTCAGGTGGGCAGACCATGAAATCGGCAAGAAACATCGCAAGGCCGTCCATCGGCAACAGGCATCGAATCGGGAAAAGGCGCGCCGCCGCCGGGCGCGGCAAGATGGGCTTTTTGGTGGTGCCCAGCCAAGTGCCCAAAAGCGCCCAAGCTAAGTTGGTGTGCACACAATTCCAATTTCACCGTTAGATACTGTTTCGAAGAACATGGGGCATTTTGACATTTCAATATGGAGGCTTCCTAAGTCATGTGGGTATACCCCTACATGATCTAAATGGCTCATGTTCATAGGATTTTCCGTTATAAAGCATCCCTTTTTGGGGATCCCCCCATGACTATGGACACCCCTGTATCTTTCAACAATCGATGGGATGAGGACACCACCAAACTCAAACTCAGTTCTGAGTGAATTCCAGTGTGACTTCATTGACCATTCCATGAAAAATTGGTTGTTGAGTGGGAATGGTTACAAGAATCCCCACTAACCCCCCTGTTTGGGAAATTTGGCCCCACGTGTTGTCGCAACTCACATTGCCAGATTGAACATCCAAGGTGTACCCCAACAGCCTCATGTTTGACCTGTCACAAAATTATCCAAGTCACCTTATTTTTCAGCTTCAGTCTCAATTTAATTTGGATGAAATCTCACGTCAAGACGGACCTTAACTATCCTCAATTCCTGATTGTTTCTCGCAGTGCCACGATGTACAAAAGACGTGCACGCTACGATCAGATGCTGGTTTTGATCGGAAAGCACCGCCAACGGCTATTGATTGTGGTGCGACTCAACACATCAGGTTGGCTATTGCCAGGACGAGCACTCAGGTAACTAACAGGAGCTCTTCGCCCACTATTTGGATTTCGACCACACCATTTTGGATTTCATTTGCTCACAACCAGACCAGTGTGTGTCTCCAAAGAGCATCATATATATATATATATATATGAGTAACCGACAAAATGATTGTAATACTAGTTTAGTTTTGCTTCGCCTTGGCCGGCCTCTTTCTGAGGTTGCAGAAAACCTTCATAACCGATAGGGGACGACCCGGACTACCGATACCCCATTTGTGATACCCCAGTACTGAAATCCTCATAAGCGATGGGGGACGACGCTGTGCTGTGCGCGTGGCAGTAAATTTGACAAATCATTTCGTCCGCTAATATATACTCTGGTTGGTGGTTTGGACCATGTTTTATTTCCATAATAGAAAATGGATGTCATCCCTCCCATTGACGAACTCATACTTTTCAAGATCGTTAAGTCACCCCCAACCAGATATCCTTTGTTTCCCCTTTCCCAAACACATTTGTGTCTGAACATAGGTCGATGAACCACTGTACTGGTCCACATTATCCACATCTGTTGGTTATGCACTTATAAACACCAAGATCCAATATATTGTCAATTGTGTCAATGCACTATTGTGTTTGCCATCAGAATCACTCATTAAATCCCATTCAATTCCGATTATTTCCCATTAGTTTCATGATCCATTATTTTCCATCCATTATTTTCCATTACTTCCCGTTATATTCCCATGATTTTCATGTTTTATTTCTATCAAATCCCATTCAATTCCCATTATTTCCCCATTTGTATTCTCAATATTGTCCAATATATTCCCATTATTTTCCAATATATTCCCATTGAATTTCCATTAAATTCGCATTATGTGCCATTTATATTCCCAGTATTTTCAACATATGTTCCCATTATTTCCACTTATAATTCTATTATTATCCTATATATTCCCATTATTTTCCAATATATTCCCATGAGTTTCTATTACATTCACATTATATTCCACTTACATTCCCATTGTTTTCCCATATATTCACATTATTTTCCAATATATTCCCATTAGTTTCTATTACATTCACATTATATTCCACTTACACTCGCATTGTTTTCCCATATATTCACATTAAATTTCCATAATGTTCACATTATATGTCATTCCTACTCCCAGTGTGTCCCATTTCCGACAAAAACATCCAAAAGCCAGGGGAAACGTCCCCAACCACCACTACCGGGTTTGGGTGGTGTGGACGTTCCGGGCTTTAGCAACGAGCCGGAGAAGGTCGCGATCGGATGCAAGTTGATAATCAAACGTTTTATGGGATATTAAGGGGATACTAATGCTTAACTAAATCTAATTAACTAAATCTAATTGACTCTAATTCTTTGTTGTTAAACAATAGATAGCTGTTATTGCAGCCTTTTTAGCCGAGCAGGTCGATGATTTCTTTGGGAGTTGCCACCCAGGGACTCAACCAATGACATGTCGACCAGGAAATTCCGAAGGGTGCAGAAGAAAGAAAACCAGTGGAGCAGCAGCCTGGCGAATGAAGCTGGAGATGATGAGAGCAATTGGTGAATTTGGGGATTGGGGTTCACGGGATATATACCCTCTGGTAAACATACAAAAAGCTTTTGAAAATGGCCATAGAAATAGTGGACTTACCGATTAAAAATGCTGATTTCCCATAGTTATGCTAGTTTACCAGAGGGTAAAACATATTATATAACCATCCCCATGTATATAACAAATCCCAGGGGATGGGATATACAATATAAATGCGCAAAATATAACGGCCTCACTGCGACCGAACCCTGGAATCATGATTAACAAGGGGAATCATCCCAAAATGGCCTTATTTTAGTGAATTGTTATTATTTGCCCAGATATATATATATAAAACCAAATATATCCAACATGGGTTTGTCTACATATGCAAGGACCACTAAATTTGATGGTTGAAAACAGCATTCATCATGTTCATTATCTGGGTGCCATGTTGGGCTAAGTCCATCATGGCTTGAGCTCATCTGAGCCGACAATTCCACATCCAAGCAGGATCCCTCCAATTTTCCAAGTCCTCCAAATCCAATCCTCCAATAATAAATGCTTGAACCATGATTAACAATGGTTCATAATGATCAATAACCCAAATGCTCCATGGTGCTGGAATATGAATCCCAACATTTACCCGAACAAAATCACCCAGTTATGTAGGTAAATATACCAGCACCATGGTTCGCATATGGGTAATGATTAATCATGGTGAGGAATCCCCATCAATGGATGGTTTTGAGCAATCCAAAAAAATGGCGTGGCAGAGAGTTGGATGTGGCTGTAGATCTGGAAAGCCATGGGGAAAACCCGTTGGGAAAATGATGGACAGCCATGGTGGGTCTTACATATCTGTGTGAACAGAAACTGGAGAGAATTCTGAAAAATAGTGATTCTACATGTTATTGACTTGCCCATATATTCCTGGGATATTAAGGTTAAACCATGCTGGTTGGTGGTTTGGAACATGAATTCTATTATAACCACTATTATTATATAATCCCATTATTGATGATTACCCTCTGGTAAACTAACATAGCTATTGAAAATGGCTATTTATAGTTGATTTACCCACTGAAAATGGTGATTTTCCATAGCTATGTTAGTTTACCAGAGGGTATCCCATTATAATCCCATTATATAATCTCATTAAACCATGGTTAAACCTCATTTTTCCTGGTGAAATCCTTTTCGTTACCCGAGGCATGAAGTCTGGAAGCTCAGGGGTGAGCCAGGTATCGGAGTAAGCCATCCATAAAACAATAAAATATGATCAGGTTACTATTACTGGGTAACCTATTGTTATGACATATACTCGTATATATATATAATTATATATATATGTTATTATATGATTATATTAATGGTTATTATGATGGGTTAGTGGTACCTATCATCATATAATATTGGGTAACCTACCTATTATTATGACATATATATACATACACACACACATTTGGGTAAACTACAACGACCTCACTGCGACCTCACTATAATCATAGTTAGTAAGGGGAATCATCCCCAAGATAGCCTTATTTCAGAAGTAATTTACCCATATATATATATATACACATGTATTATATCATATGAATGGTTATTATGATGGGTTAGTGGTACCTATTATCATGAAATATTTTGGGCCCCAAAGTTGGCAAAGTTGGGCCCCAAAGTTGGGTCCAATTTCACTGGGTTTTTGGGGGAACTATAGCTGGTTGGTCTGGTTGGTGGTTTGGCACATGGGGAATATTAAACATGACTGGTTGGTGGTTTAGTATGGGTTAATCATGGTTAATGATGGTTAATAATGGTTAAAAATCACTGGTTTGTGGTTTCAAACATGTTTTATTTTCCATTTCATATGAATGGATGTCATCCTTCCCATTGACTTTCACTCCATCATTTTTCAAGATGGTTATTTCACCACCAACCAGATAGTTAAAAAGGGATTATAGATCAACTTGTAGCTGGGGGGCCACCATCACTGTAATATGTTGGGGAATAGCCATCCATTAACCAGCTAGGACTTAGGGTAGGGTACGAGGCTTTTTGACCCATACTGAAAAATAAACAATATTTTTGATTCAGATTCTACCAACTTCTATTTTGACTTGGGGGTTGCTGTGTTTCTAGAGTAGTGATTTTTATTATTTTTTATTACTGTTCAGCATCTTTCTGGGGAACATTCCGTCTGTATATAGGGGCAACAACCATTGTGTAAACATATATATATATATATAATTATATATATACAGTATATTACAAGGGTGATTAGAATATGAGATGGTTATCTCCCACCGTAATATACGGCACATATTTATAAGGTTATTCTTATTGGTTATTACCCACTGACACTCAGTGGCCCTTGCTGGAGACCTGGAAGTATATGAGGATTCAATAGGATATCAATGGGGAGACTGTGGATGGAATAAATCTTGCACCAGGCAGGGTAACCATTGGTAACTATAAAACACTGGTTGGTGGTTTGGAACATGTTTTATGGCTTCCCATATATTGGGAATGTCATCATCCCAACTGACGAACTCATATTTTTCAGAGGGGTTGGTATGCCACCAACCAGTTGGTAAGTATAAAACACTGTAATAATGGGATCATAATGGGATGTGTACCATCTACTGGCTGGTGCAAGATTTCGCAACCATCCACAGTATGATAGGAGCTATTCTCAAGGACTATTTCCAACCATGAGGTTTCTCTGAAAATAAGGTAGCCCATTCTATCCACTGCTGAATCATCAATTTCCCATTTTCAGATACAGCTAGATACCGACATATGTTGAAGAAAATATCTACATCCATACTTTCTAATTTTGTTGATGATCATTAAATATTAACATCACGCTAGAACAGCAGTGGATAGCCAGCCGGGATAGGGCTTTGAAGTGGTTGATTGCGAAGTAATAGGAACAAGTGGCGTATATATATATGCCATACTGGGTTATAGTTACAGGCTTCGCGTTGGGTTCCCTTTTCCATGATTCATTTTTTAAATCATGTTTTTTCCCGCTGATCAGGGTATCATCACCATAGGTGATCAAGCCGACATTTCCAGATGAAATCGCCAAGGAAACTGGTTGAAAATCCCAGCTGATGTGTCTCTTGTTGCATTTTGCAACCGATCCAATTTTGAAGTGGTTACGGAATGCAATCCTAGCCATTCCCGTTTCTTTTTTTCAGAGTTACAGTATCAAGTCGGAATATGTTTGAAAATTCCATAGACTGTCTACTTCAGAATGGCTTCAGAATGATTATTTGTAGGGTATATATAGATACCTAAGGTTAGTTGTTTATGTATCTATATGAATCCATATTGTATATTGGAGTACATATTGAGATCTAGATCCCTTTGTTGCGGTGTGACCCCACCATGCCCTTGCTCTCCGAGACCATCTACTGCAAGCATTGCGAGATGTGGCTGAACGGCCCCACACAGTGGCGAGCCCCGGAAATCCAGGGTTTTGCCTTGAAAAGGAATCTACACATGGAGGGCATTTCCATGGTTTTCCCGGATGTCTATGTTAGTTTAGGTAAGAATTTGATTGGGGTTACTGAGGGTTAGTGTATTAGTGACCCAAGTGCCGCAAGACCCAATTCAAAAGGGTTGAGCCTTTTGAGTGGGGATTTCTGATAAATAATGCAGGCTAGAAGCAACAAGCCGGTTTGATCAAGATTTTAATTGGTTACAGAAAGGAGTGGAAATGAGCGGACATGCTGTTCCCCGCCACAACAGACCACAATCCGCTTTTGAACCTATCAACATTTTGAAACTAGATGAGCACAGCAGCTATGCGGGGATTTGCGAATGCAAATGTGAGAAGGCAACGAAACCAACCTTGAGTACGGTCAAGTGACGGTTGCCATAGGTGGGCCGATCATGAGATTGGCAAGAAACATCAGAAGGCCATCCGACGCGATCAGGCGCAAACCGGGGAACCCCAGTGAATCCCAGTGGCGGGCAGAAAATTCTTGTTTGGAGGAGGCGATGGGAATCGAATGTTTTTTTTCTTGAAAGTCTTGACATTCCAGGCACTCCCATACAATAAAATGATACAAAATGTTGATCTTTTTGATGTTTCTTGTAATTCTTTTTGGATTTCGGTTCAGTTCAACTGGGAGGTTTTAGGGTCTCCACTCATCAGCAATTTCAGCACCAGCAAAAAGCCGCCTCGGGTCAGCAAATCTTCTTAAACTCTGATGGCCTCTGACAACGTCCTATTGCCTGGTGATATTCACAGATAAGTCACACATATTCTCCATACATATTCTCATGATTTCTCATGCTGCCAAAGAAAGGTGATTCAGCCTCCCACAGGGCTTGCTACTCTGCGAGTTGACGCTTTTCGCGGATGCGCTAAGTATCCTCACTTCAGAACTACATATCCACTTTGATTGGGGGTTCGACATCTACAAAAACTGATTCAAAAACCTGCAGATGAACATATGGATGGGAAAATGGTTAGTACTCCCAGTTCTGGCATGTTATTTTGATAGGGAACATTGTCATGAACCGCTGGATTTAGGAGTTGTCCAATATTTTCTTCTTATATACTGAGTTTTTGATGTTCAAAGTATAATGGTTTTGAACTCTTCTCCGCTCGAAATATGGAACATCGAGCTGTGTGGAGCGACACAATTGGTCACAGCTACTCTTTGACCTTTCATTTGTTTGGTCAGAAAATTGCATCAGGGAGCTCGTGGAGGAAAAATTCCTGGCATCTTCAAAAAGACCATGCTGAATGCAATTTGCCTGGTTATTATAAATTCAATTTGAATTTACAAAAATGTTGAATGTCAATGTCGTCATGCCAAGGTCTTCAATCATCCCAGGAGCTGGCAGAGTGTGCAGCATATCCTTCGGAATCCTGCAAATGTTGTTCTCATCAAAATTCATTGCTGGATTCCACCGAACTGGTGCGATCGTGCTAGTGCTAATCATCTTTGCTTTCTTGTCTGTGCCTTTTCGTACGAAACTTGTGGTGAATTTGAATTGTCGTCGTCATTGCAACACAATTACTCCCTAGCTGTGACAGACCTGTTTGAACTTACAACTGCTGTCTCCCAAGGCCATGATGCGTGACGTTTTGATGCATTTGCCAGGTCTGGGGCGGGGATGGGAGCAATGTGCACAACATGCTCACCAATCTTTTTTCCAGCGATCAACTGATGAGTTTCTTGGCTGGGGTGTCAGTCAGATGTGAATTGCTTTCAGCTTGAGTTGTGACCCTGGTCGTCATGTGCGCGCCTGATTTAGGTGGTTCGACATCCAGAATGCCATCATGGAGAGCTGGAAGCCAAACCCATGTTTGACGGCTGGGATTCAATGTATGGCTTGAATTTGTTTCTTGGAGTTTAAGTCTAAATCAACGAAATCGGAATTAAATGACATAGAGTCATGACATCCTTTTCAACCGCACTTGGAGCGAATCTGCTGCCACTGAAGGCTATGGGAGCGTTATCCGAAGATGCAGAAACCCAGGCCATCATCAGTCATTCATGTTCCGGATGATGGTGAGGCTTCTCAGCCACCTCCGCTGCCGCCACCCCGGTTTCCTCCTCCTGCGACCTCACTGGTAGCGGTGGTGGATCCTGCGATGACTCATTGCCCAATTATTATTTTGCTTACCAGTTGGTCTACCGGTTTTTGCCCGCTGTCTCAGCTCAGGAAAGAAATCCTGGATGACAAATCGATTTCTCCAGAGGTCCAGGACTATTTCTTTCAGCTGGCTGGGATGAACATTTTGAGAGCCGCCAGGCTATTGACACTTGGCATTGACACACAGAAAACGGCTCAAATACATTTAAGGCATTGAACTTGAAGTTTTGCCGACAATGACAATCAACAGCTGAGGATGAAAATTTCCAACCCCAATGGCCCCAATGCGCAAATTACCAAGCGCAATGGCTGGCTTGTCAGAGGTATCTGTAGCTTGGAACAGAAGTGATGATGACTGACAGATTAACCATTCATGACTGCGTCGCCACTAGACTTAGAGTTCAAGTTTGATAACAACCATTGCCTGAGGCAAAGGTCTAGTTCTGTTGTCGGATGATGGCGACAGTGGAGATGACAACCAGGGAACACATGATCTCATGGCACAGTTGGTAACATGACGAAAGACCATGGAATGCCTCAAATTGTTCGTTTGTTCCGCCTATAGCCATAGAACAAATTCATGTTTATTCGGCCTATGGCTATGGAACAGAATTGAGTTTGTGGCCATGGGCTTTTGTCTTGAATTTGCTTAGCCATGGGTGTTTTGCCTGCGGGTTCTGCCTGTGGCCAGTGAATCATCTCCGACCCGAAATGTGGGAAAGTCACAGGAACGCTTGCCCTTGTCAATCGAAGGGAAAAAAGGTATCCACTGCAAGACTCAACCCGTGACTAAGCGATCAGACAATTAAGTGAGACAACCCGTGACGAAGCAATCACTAAATCCTTTCGACGACAGGTGTCAGGGACCAGTCTTGTCATTGGCGTGACATCCTCAGGACAATTATTATCAAGACTTTGTTGTCGTCCTTGTCATTGCCAGCTGCAGTGTGACAGTGACAGGCAGTTTCAGCATTGTTCCATTGCCACGGGCAGAACAAACACCGCTGGGTTTAGGCCTGTCCTCAAAGTTCTTCCTGAAGCTTAGATTGACGACTCATCAAAATTTGTTTGATGTGCGTGCATGCACTGACGTGACATTTAACTTTTCTACTAACAAATTAGAAAAATACAAAAATCAGAAAAAACGAAAATCATTTAAACAATCACTAAAAATCAGTTTTTACTGTTTTTCTCGAGCGCTTTTGTATTTTTTTTTATAAATTAGTTAAAATTTATATAAAGTTTACAAACATACAAAACACATACAAAAAAAACAAAAAATACAAAAAACACAAAACAAACAAAACACATTAAAACCATCATCAATAAATTTTCAAAAAAACATAAAACATAATAAACATAATCTGGCCCCTAAAAAACGTCATTAAAAACATCATAATGAAACCAGAATAAAATCATAATGAAATCATAATGAAATCACAAACGATATTATTTATGTTAACCCCTGGTTTAGCCATATCCAAACTCATTTAAAATTAGATATTTGAATAGTGGATGAAACCCAAAAATGACAAATCATATCCATTTTTAGGGGTCCCAAAACAAAATCAAGAGTTGCAACCGTTGCTACCGACGTTTGCGTTTTTTTCCTATTTTTCTCACCCTATCACCACATGGGTCTCAAAATGGGGTACCCCATGGTGATTTCTCTGGGTAACCTGTGGGGTACCCCCCATTGACGCGTTGGAAACGACCTGGTTTTTGCCAGGGCCTTGATGATGACGGAAAGCGCGATAAGGTGCAGGTGCACAGCGATTGAGCGCGATGGTTTTCGATAGGTGAAAATATGGTTTTGACTAATGGGGGATGTCATTTTAATGGGGAAAATGATGGAACATGATGATTGACTCAATCGGATTTTGTGGTACCTAATTTTGAGACAGACCCACATAGCATACATGTATACCGTATGCCCATGTATACCCCGTTATAAATAGGTCAGAGATCCAGGCCTTCCAAATGGCAGTTGGCTGGTGGTTTTAAACCTCGACATGTTCCATATGACTTCCAAAAGGTAGTTTCCATATCATTGACATTTTCCATATCATTTTCCATATAAAGGCATAATTTCTATATATAATTTATTATAATTGGTGGTTTTGAAAGTGTTCTATTTCAAACGTTGCTGGAGTATTTTCATTGACTCCCGTCAGCCGATTGTTCACCAGGATCATCCAAGTTCTGTGGACAAAGGTTTCCGTCGCTTCGGAATTTCACACGTGTAGAGTGTGGTTTCATGTGGTTTCTACAGCGGATTTTCCGTATTTGTGTTCGTTTCCAAGGTATAAGTGGGATATTTGAATATATTTGATGGTTTTGGTCTCATTTTGACAACTAACATTTTTGTTTACCTATATTCATACATATGGTGCCCCCAGAGATCAACGTTTTTCCCCCCAGCGACGGCACCGGGGGCGGGACGGAGGCGTATGAAAAGGAGGAGCGCACAGAGCGCTCCACGGAGGACTATGTCTCTACGGGACCGAAGGAGCGCGCAACGGGATGGAACGATGGGACGGGGACCGGAATGGGTGGTTTGACCAGCAAAAGACAGGGCTAAAAACAAGCAAAGCTGGTTGGAACATGTTTTATTTATCCATATATTGGGAAGAATATTCCCAACTGACTAATATTTTTCAGAGGGGTAGGTCAACCACCAACCAGAAAACATGTAGGAAACTGGCAAATGACTTGTGATTAAATCAGAAAATGTGGACATTGATTTGACCTTAGAAATTGCCGCGGTTTTTAAACACTTCATAAGTGGGGTATATCTCGCACGCGAAAATCTATGGATTTTTCGCACGCAAAAATGGGGATTGAATCACTAAGAAACGGTGGAATTTTTTTGAGTGATACTACCCTCTGGTAATTTAACATAGCCATTGAAAATCACAATTTTTAACGGGCAAATCCACTATAAATGGCAATTTTCAATAGCTATGTTAGTTTACCAGGGGGTATTTCTTGTTGCCCATGAATAGTTCGTTGATTTACCTATTAAAACAACCACTGTTGCACTGTTGCATGGGATTTTTATGAAAGATATTTCACGAATCCCCAAAAAAAACAAAAAAACAGGTTGACTTCTCGCCGTGCGTTGGCCAATGATCAAACCTTTTGCCGGGAAGAATCCAAACCAATTCAATGGCATCACAAACAGAGCAAACTCGGCCAATAATGCCTTTAATGGAAGAGTGCCAGACACAACTTCTCAAGGAAGTAGCGATATGGCATGATATGGCGATATGTACCATGGGTAATAAAAAACAACATAACATTGGGAATGAACATCTTAATGGATGGGCCTATCATAACCATGGGGTTTCCCCCGAAAAAAAGGGATCATGTTGACAGGCTTCCAAGATCAAAACCAAGCGTATCAACACATGAAAATGGCCATGAAATCACTGTCGTGTTCTGAGACACTTCCATATGTGGAATTTTAGGGCTTGAAACATGGAAAATCATGGAAAATTCCGATTGCTACTGTAGGTTACTACGTCAAGACCCTCAGTACTGACCAATACCCATTGCATCGCTTTCGGGTAGATCGAAACGCCAAGAAAAGCAATGGATCAATGGGTAAAAAAGAGAGTACCAACGCCAGTCTGTGGACAACCAAAGATATCACGTGGCAAAACCCATAAACTGCTCCAATAAAAACAATGCTAACAGGGTTTATACTCAGTCAAGACCATTCAAGACCACCATAGCTAACCCTCAGACACTATTCCTCCATTTCGGGTGAAACATCAACGCCATGAACAAACCAAACCCCAGAATTGAGCGATGAAAAAACAAACTATCCCATCCCATACTGGTTAGTTAGTACATGTCATTTGCCTATGTCTATCTATGGGTTAAAGTTATAATCATCCCCAAGAATTGCGGTTAGTATCACTCCCCAACAATTCACCCATCAACAAGCCAGTATTTTTCATGGTCAGGGAGCGTTGCCAGTCTATTTCCCATGGATTCCCCACAGGTTTTTTCGCGCAAGGCAGGTTGACATCAGCAGTCGTCATGCTGAAAGATCTTTGGAACCCATGGAAAAACGTAACATCCGTACCCGGCCTGGTAAACGTTTACAGTTCGCGAACTGGAAAATCACCATCTTTAAATATCTTTAATAGGTAAATCAACGAACGTAAATTGGCAATTTGAAATAGCTATATTTGTTAATTCAATGATTTTTACATCGACTTACCCAGCACTCGTTACTTTGCCCATCCTTCGAATTCGGGATTTTTTCGCCCATTCCGGCGGGTTTCAGGAGACAGAAGAGATGTATCCTGCGGAGTCTTCATATCCTGCGGAGTCTTCATATCTAGGACACCGGGAAGATATGTGGAATAGACTTTCCATGGGGAAATGCATGGAAATCTCGATTTTCCATGGGAAGTCCTTATAGATTGTTCATCATCATCATAATATATATATATATATATTGGATATTTATGTTTTGGGGGAGATGAGAAGTTATATAGATCTTTTTTCGGGTGGAGGAAGTTATACGAAACCATGAATTTTGAATCTGATTAGTGGCTTCTGTGTGTGTGTGTGTTTGTGGGAGGTGGCGGTGGAGTGGAGGTAGCAAATGTAGAAATCAATTCTGCTTCAATGTTCTCTGGCTTTGCTAAAGGTTAGCAGGAGTTAGTGCACTTAGCATATCTGCTTGTATCTTTGCTATCCGTTTCCGAGCCACTATGCTAAGTCGTTAGCATAGGCTACATGAGGCCTGAAGTTAGCCTTGTTGCCAAGTGGTTAGCTAAGTGGTTAGCTGACCCAGGGAAGCTTCACAGGCAAGTTAGCTAAGTGGTTAGCTAAGTGGTTAGCTCAGTGGCTGGAACGACTTTGTGCAAGCTTTGTAGTTTACGCTAGTACTGGAACGTGTTTCTGCAAGCTTTGTAGTATACGGTAGTACTGGAACGTGTTTCTGCAAGCTTTGTAGTATACGGTAGTACTGGAACGTGTTTCTGCAAGCTTTGTAGTATACGGTAG
>Ga0126342_10011152_pt1 | contig 16065 bp, 17 predicted proteins | sample Cyp1metagenome_FD_92528 | JGI IMG/M metagenome (GOLD analysis project Ga0126342, IMG submission 92528) | Coral microbial communities from Lord Howe Island, Old Settlement Bay, Australia - Cyphastrea 1 metagenome | ecosystem: Host-associated > Invertebrates > Cnidaria > Coral ... | reverse complement strand
GCAAATTTTTGAACAAATCATCAATTGAACAAGGTATGCGCTACTCGTGCTACCCTCTTGTCGTGGTTTTTTATATCTTGTCGTGGTATAGATTCCACTGTCGTGGTATGACCCAACACCTCTCTTTCGTAGCGGCATTTGAAGCAGGAAATGAGGCTTTAGGGTTGGAGCGTTGCAAAGTTCCAAGGTTCAAAGCTTCCATGCTTGCAGAGTTCCAGGTTTCAAAGTGTCAGCTGGCAGAAATGAAAGTCTCGCAAAGAGTGACAGTGATTCCTTTTACCATTGAATCTACCCTCTTGAAAGCTCAGGAGTGCGGGCTGTGTGGATTGTTCCGACCCGACTTAGTGCCAAAGGCAAACGACAACTCCGTTTGGTGGCAAGGTTAGGCATAAAACTTAAGGATGTGCTACATAAGCTAAAAGTCAAGATGCTTGAAGAGAAATAGACAGGAGTGACTCACTCAGTGACCAGTGAGGAACTTTGTAACATTTTGTAACGATCCAAGATCTCCCCTTGAGGCTAAGGCCATTGTGCCACCACGAATCCAATGGTACGTCGCCTCGGCCAACTTTGCCCAGTGAGCTCTGCAACAGCAATTTGAAAAGCTACATCGAGCCGCCTCATGGCGCTCCAAGTTCTCCATGACTGTCACAACTGATAGCCATCAGACCTACCTTTGATATCCTTTGACTATGTTTGATATCCTTTGATATACAGTAGACATACGTATGTTTGTCTGTGTTGGTGGCCTCCAGTGATCAACTTACTTGCTGATGAATGATCACAAGTTTCATGTCAGGGCTCTGAGATCTTTTAGCGGCCCATTTGGCCATGATTTTCTCCGGCACATACGTTTATTCTCTCATCGGATCTTCTCAGATTGTGTCTTGCCTGCAAGCTCTGCAGTTGTTAAGACGTTCTGCAACAGCTGCAGGCGCTGTTTAGCTTCAAGCGAAGATTGCACCAATCAGCTTCAGTCATCAGCATTACATAGCATTACATAGCATTACTGTGCCTGTGATACAGCAGAAGCAACGATCCAAAGTATTTTCTTCACTCCACCACAGGTCACTGCTAGCTAGGTTTGCTAGAACACGCCAACTGTACATGGCACTGTGTATGGGACATTAAGCATAAGGAGCCGCGCTTGCTTCAAGCTGGCACCAAACTCATCCTCCATCACTTGCTCTGCTATTTCGCAGGTGGCGCTCGTCGTAGGCCAAGATCAATTCATCTAACTGGGACCTCAAAGGGTTCATCCAGGGTTCATCCAGTGACCAAGAACTAGTCTTAAATTTTGATGCATCTTGATATATTTAGAAAGCATGAAAGGCGCAAAACATAGGTCCCTACGCTTGCAATTTCAATGCAAAGCGATAAAGGTCCTTCCAGCCTGTCACCAGTGTGCCAGAAAAGAGAATACAGAATTGCTGTTTTCATTTCGATGTCAGGGAAAGCAAAGGCAAGGCACATGCTTCTCACTCCAGCCTTCGTTGCAGGTCTTGCCTGTACACAAGGCTCGAAGTGAAGTGCCTTGGGGAGCAGCGAAATCACCCTGGATCTGGCGTCCAAGGCAGGCTGAGAAACACACGCATGCTTTCCAGCAACAGAACTCTGGTTTCCCTTGATGCAGCCTGCAACCATTGTAACAATTGACTAGGAAAGCAATCTACAAATCCCCAAGGCATTTGGATGCCAAGGAAGGAATGACAGGGACAGGTGTGATCTCAACTCCAAATCTGTACATCCCTTGGCACAAGTTTCTGCAGTCTTCCACCTGGAGCGCAACGGAGCCACCTTCGCGCTTCAGGCGATCAAAATTCAGCGGACATGCAACAGGAGACTCAGGAGACCTGCCTTCAGATTGGTTCAGGTCAACCTTGGCAGCCATGTATTGCTGTTGTAAAGATTCAAAGTTTACTGCAGTCACTACGATCACTACGCTGCCGGGATATAAAAACAATGAGCAAAGGGCTGAAATTCGGCTGGCACTGATCAGTTCTTCAAGACCTTGGCCAACTATGATATTCCAGTTGAATGAAAAAAAAATGGTATGTGGAATCCTTCAACCGAACACTCTGGACATCTGAGTTCAAAGCTATGTTCGGGCTTCTTTGGCCCGATTTCCTGGCCTCGAGACACAGTTGGTTGCATTTTTGGAGAGCAAATGCTTCACTGCTTTGGTGAATGAGCAGAAAACGATGGCCACCTTGAACTTCTGCGCCAAGAAGATGGGCATGGACCAGCCTGTCACTGAGACAAGATGAGACTGGTACCCCATTCTTGCCTCTACGTTACTGGACCTGAACGTGGAGGATAAAAATCCACAACCTCTCTTGAACTCTGTCAGGTCTCTGTCTGCAAAAGTCTCAAGCAAAACACAACAGAGTGGGAATTACTGTAGCATGTGGAGGTTTCCAAAAATGGGGGCACCACCAAATTATTCATTTAATTTGGATGTTGCATTCAGCATTCCATTATAAATGATAAACCATCCAGCTATTGGGGTACCCCCTTTTCAGGAAAGCTCCATGTGGATACAGAATGATACAGACATGCAAAGAAGCAACTGGCATGCTGCGACAAGGCACAGCAACTTCACCACGGGGTCATGCTCTACCTTCACCTCGGCAAAGTGAGTCCCATTCCAAAATTCAGTCTATGGCACTAGACCTCATCTAGTCTAATGGATTCCTGCAAAAAAAGAACAATAATAATAATCATCAAAACACTGTCACTATCACTTATCATCACTTCTCTGTGTACTTGGCGACCCCTACCATATCCAACCTGATCCAATGTTGATCCAGCACCGTCACCGACCCTGTCCAGCTGAGAAGCTGCAGCTCTATGGAGAGCTGATCGACCCTTCTCCAAAGACCATTGTGGCTTCGAGGGCTTCGAAGGCTTGGAGGGCTTCGAAGGCTTCTGCCTGGAAACCGATTGGATCCCCAACGGAACTCCAAAAGGTCCCAACATTCCCCAAGCCTTCCCGAGCGTGGCCCGGATGGAAGCCCGTTGAGATGGAGGTGGACCTGACAGAATCTCTTTCAGACCCCCTTCGCAACAGCAAAGTCCACTGCCTCCGTCATGGCCAGGTAGGCTTGAGCAGCCAAGATCTCTGCTTGCCTTGCAGACTATGCATTTCTTTTGCTTTTCAGCCGCACCGCGGCACAGTGAAAGTACACAAATCCCAAGTAGTTTTGAAGTAGCAAAAGAGCAAATCACCAGATGATTTTCTTCTGGACTTAGCTCAGAGTGAGACCGCTCTAAAAGCGTGTTTCCACCCAAACTTGGACAGCCAGCGCCTGCGCGGCCCAACATACAAATGTTTGCTGGCCTTGACCCTGTGGACACAATCCACTCTGCGTCTCCATCATACCGTCAATCCACACACATGCGTGCGTGACTGTGTGGGGTGTTTTGGTGGGTGGATCAAACCAAGCCAGGCTATCAGGACACCAAACCAACAAAGCAAGATGAAGAGAGAAATAGACTAACAAACAACCTACCTACCGACTGAACATTCCTGCCTGTCTACCAAATTACCTAGTTGGGTCGACACCATTTTCACTTTTTTGCAGACACTGCAGCTGCGTATGAACGATGCAGCCTTCACATCTTGGACATGTTGCCTTGGAACCTTTGGCAGCGGACTGTTGTATGTTTCATTCGACGCCGTCCATGCTGGGAGGTCAGACTGTTCATCTCGGTGAGAGTGAGAGTTGCTGTGTGCATGGAGCCATGTCTTCGTTGACAATCCGTGGGTTCAATGTCTCAATTCTTTCAAGATAACAACCTTTTCGATGAGGCTTGCTCTGGTAAAATCTGCAGGAGAAATGCCTGGTTGATAACAAACTATAAGACATCATCACCGGAGGGTAAGCGGGTTTGGGAATCCTCAGCTTTGCATTGGCCATGTTCTTTTTACCATCAGTTTCATGGCAACTAGTGTGTAATTCATGCAATTGTTCAGTAAAGTGCAGGTGTTTTCTCGCGCAAATTATATAGTGTGTAATTCATGCAATTCATGTGCTCAGCCGTTGTGTGCCGCCTTCCCCTGGAAGGGTCTGAAGGGCTTGGCTCAACCTCATCAAGGGCGTCTCATGGTGTGTCGGAAACCTGTTTCTGACGCTGGTCCCTTCACTTGCCCTGTTATACAAGGTCCCCAACATGTCAAGTTGTGCTCGGCCACACTCCTCTGAAGACAAATCCGGCGGCGGCAATGTCTGCAATCTGCCAACTGCGGCCTGATGGTCAAATTGGCTGCAACCCTGGCAAACTCAAGCTGCGAGTTGGTGCGAGTATCCCATGAATGCATCAAGAATTCTTCACATAAAGGAGCAGCGATGTGAGACGCCTGTATTGCTCCACTGGCCATCAGGCTCAGCGTGGTTGCTGCATCAGACTCAACAACAGGATCCAGACCTGACTCAGACTTGACCTGCTGCTGTTTATCCACAAAAGCTGCACACTGTGTGCCTGCTGTCCTGTCCCAATGAATGACATGACAAATTCTTGCGAAGACCGCGCCAAATGATCTGAGATCCCTTCTGTTCAAGGCAGCCTTATCCACTCCAAGGTGCCACTATTTGACTGAATTGCTTTTTTGAGCAGTTTTCACGTTGTTTCTCAGAACTGCATGTGGTCAAAAGTGTCCACAAGTTTGCTCAGGGCACAGCAAATGTCTCGGACACAGCTAGATCGCTCAGGCGCCCAATGATGTCCATCACGTCGCCAGCCTTGTTGTGGGCGATCGAGATTCCGGACCGAAACGTGTGCCAACAGCTCCTGCTGTAATCATGGACGCCTAAGTCCAATTGCACTGACCTCTGGAAAGTCATCATCATCACAAAGACCTCAAGCTGTGCAGTAGAATCTGTTATTGGCAATGTTCTGCCAGTTGCGACAATTCGCTCGTCTGGGATTCACACTCTGTATTACTTCCACCTGTCGACTGTGTCAACAACTCAATAGAAACGTGTCAAGTGTGGGACAATGTGAGGTATATTATGAAGCCAACAGGCCTCGTCCTCAGCAAGCAATTCGTGCAAGGTACTTCCAGATCTTCCTGCTTCGAGCTGTGGAATCGCTAAAAAGGTTCTTGTTCCAATATATTCAATGTGATTTACATTGTTTTACATATTTACATTGTTTTGCATCAATCCCACAATACACATGTTTCGGATATGCAGTGGTTGTCCTCTTTTCGGGGCCAACTGCACAAGCTCGTCCTCTCACACATACACAATTAAGCATAATTAAACCATATTAAACTTGCACTTTTATTTTGCGTTGAGCCAAGAAAAAGGCTGGTGTCAGCATGTGTCAGCGCCTCAGATTTAAAGGATCACCCAGTATATCCAGTATCCAAGCGCCCCACAGCTGCAAGACCACAAAGGTGTCCCCTGCTGGCTCGTGCCAAGGCTGCTGCTGCCTGAAGCTTCCAGGTTTCGAATTTGACCAGAAAAAGTTGACGTGTGTTTTGATTTGTTTCCGACATGTACTCGTTTTCAAAGCAGTGTGGCACACATACAACATCTTAGCAGTTGTTTTTCCAATATGAATAGTATGCAGCGCCTTGTATCCGGCTGCGTCTGCTAAATCCTCTGCCCGGCAGAGGTGCTCGTTGGCAGACTGCAAAGCCTCTGAAAGTCTGATAACTGCAAAAACCAAAAAACTAGCACTTCACGCAACACGACTGCAAGTGATTCAGTGATCCATGAGGCAAGCAGCACTTTTTAACACTCGGGCCGAGGGCACCGTCTCAAGGGCGAGCGATAGCAGTTAGCACAAACATGCGGGGTCCGGCAATAAACACATGGCCTTGAGGCGCAATAAGATCCACAAATCCAGGCTTCACACTCCTCACACTGCATCAAATTATGTACAGCGCAGTGTCTACAAAGGCCCAAGTCTGCCTCACAAACACCTCAGATAAGGCTGAGATAAGGCTGAGATAAGGCTGAGAAAGGCTGAGAAAGGCTGAGAAAGGCTGAGAAAGGCACTTGGATAAGAATATTGTGAAAGCAAACAATAAAGCATTCAGTCTAAAAACCCTAAGGAACAGGCCGCAAAATTCGCTTGCGAGATTTCTTCTGCAGGTCCTTGATTCCACAAAGTCTCAGCACTGCCGTGCTTTGAAAAACCAAGTGAGGTTTATGCCATACTTATGCTATTTTGACAAGGCACCAGCAGCTTTCACCGGCAGCAGAAGCTTTCGCAAGCTCAGGAGGGTTGTCTTGTCCTCTGGGCTTTCCACTTCCAATTGATTCCAACTGATTCCAACTGTTACAAATCAACCCATTTGCAGCCAATGAAAGCAAAAGGGAGCTGAGTGGGGACCGAAGTTCAAAGAAACATCTTTGGTCGCAAGTGGTCTAAAAGTATCTGCATCCTATGGCAACGGGGCAACGTGGCTCAAGATTGAGAATGGTATCCGAAAATATCCGAAAGCTTGTAAATTCACATCCGGTTAATATCCCTGAAATCGTATCACGTCGTATCATGTCCTTCCGCTTTGCTTTGAAGAAGGTTCAAGACCTCGTCCACGACTCGAACTCGAACCCACTGTCCATCTTCTACAGAGCTGCGACAAGTCGGACATGATGGAGACTGCTTCAGCCAGGCTTGCCTCATGGCTATCGCAATGTCAGCTGAAATAGGGATGACTAGGCTGCAACATTTTTCCGGTGGACACTTGTAAGGCAACATTACTGAGATTTGTTTTCAGTGCGGAGTTCTGCGAGAAAGTTCAACGAGATATAGTTGTATTTGTTGATGCTCGAAAGAGATCCCCTACCATGGTTTATTACCAAGCTCTGCTGGATTTGCGTGGGCGAACATGATGCCAGCTGACAAACGTTGAGAAAAAAGCACCGCAGCCTTCCACACTCTGCCAAAGTAGAACATGTTTCAAAAAGCGCCTTCCCCTCAATACAATGGATCATTTTGGCGAACCTACCAACTAGAATCTCATGAAAAAGAATGTGTGTCGCATTGCGACTTGGGTACACGCATGCCTTGCAAAAGGCATGGCCGCAGGGAATAAGTGCTACACATTGTCTCAAGAGGCCGCAGCATATTGGGCAATTTGCAGCCACCTCGCTGTCTTGCCTCCAGGTTTTGCTCTCAAGATGCGAACATATCCGGATATATATATATATATATTATATATTATATATTATATATATATTATATATATATATATTATATATATTATATTATATATATATATATTATAATATTATATATATAGGGCTTACAACACCTGAACCTTGTCTTGCAACAGGTGGCAGGTGCCAACTGGCCACTTTCTCTCAGACATGCGGATCAATTTCGACGAAGCCTGTTCACTTGGTCTATGTATATAAATAATTTGTTGATATTTGTTGTTCTCAAAAAGCCAACAGAACAAGCGCTGCCTGCCTCTGCTTGCGTTTCGCATGATTACAGCTTCTGGCTGGCGCTTCTCTCTCACTGACCATGTCTTGCTTCTCCTACACGGAGGACTGATTGGCCAGCCAGTCTCCTGATCTTCAGTAGAGACTCTCAGGCGGGAAAAGCCTTGATCTTGAAATGTCTGCAGTGTCACAGACAGAAGTTCCATGAATGCGACTGCAGCCACCAGAAGCAACATATATTCAGCAAATGCCCTGCTATGCACAAAGCATAAGCCTTGATACGGTATTCACTTGAGAAATACTGAAAAGCGAGCCTCCAAGGAAGGAACTTGATGAGCATCGGAATCTGAGACAGGAATCAATGGAGCGACTTGTTCAATATCAGCTATCGATCGGCGATGCAAAACCACGAAACCACGTGGGATGAAGGTCACACCTTGAGCACGTTCAGCCAGTGCTACCACTGCCACCTGCTGGAACATGAGGGAACGATGCTTAAGGTCTGAAATTCGCACAGCATTGTGCAAGGACAGTTGCGCTGGTCATGATTCTCATGACAAGAGTCTGACAAGAGAGGCAAGAGTAAGGTTGGCAATGCTGATGACGATGACAAGGATGGCGAATGTGAGGGCGATGATCTGACTATGAAGGTTTCACGCAGGCTCGTCAAAACTTGGCTTCCAGCAGCCGCTTCGGACAGCGAGATGGACACCGTCATCATAAGCCTCAATCGCAAATTCTACCAATTCCACCCATCAACTTCTTGGCCGAAGTCTGGATGATCATTGGGAAAGCGCGGCTTTCTGCAATCTGTTCTGAGTGTCTGCGCTCATTCAGCAGTGCACTGCATCCTCTCTGACATCTTGCCTGGAAAACAAAACCGTCAATTTTTTCTTACAGAGAACGATCCACCGCGGAAAATCTCTGTTTGGACCCTGGGACCCTCCACTCGGCCTCAACGATGTGCGCTGGAAGCAAGCGCACACTCCGTTCCAGATGCCATGCAGCTCTTAACCGCCAACGATCTGCACAGGTGCCATGTGCTCCGTGTGCTCCATGTGCCTCGTAAAGGAGTTGGACGAGTTGGACGAGTTGGATAAGCGAAGCAGCAATTGCAACGCAAATTCTGTGAAGCGAAGCGAACCGAAGCGCCTCCCCGTCAAACAGATTCCACCTGGTTCAAAATGTTCAAAGCAAAGTTGAGAAAGATATCTGGGAAGGTTCGGAAGGGAAGAAAAATGAAGAAAAGCACTTCAAACATCTTCAAACCCTTTCCAGCTGCCTCAACTCCACATCTTCTTCCTGCCAACTCGGGCTGTGGAAGTTCATTTCTGCACTTTGAGTTTTTTTGAGCATGCATAACATTGCATAACCATGATGCAGGACATGGACAAATACGTTCCGCCTGATCCAAGTCTTTCGAACACTTAGCCCAATCCTCGAGCCTGACAGGAGGGCTGAAGTCGCGTTTAGCCGCATCAGGAAGCTTCATTGGACATCGCAACTACTTAGCCGAGGAAACAAATGGCTTTACCCAAAGAGTTTCGGGAACGGACTTTCTGCCTGGCAAGCCTATGTTCGAGCTCATCTAGAACACTCTTGCACTCCTGATCAGCACAGGCCAATACAGGGCAAGAAGCGATCAACAACTGAAAAGGACACCCTACATCCGGCATGTTTCACAATTCTTCAAACATGCAAAAACCAAGGAGAACAAGCATAGTGATGCACAGTCAAACTGGAAGCACATGTGCAACTTGATCACATTTCCAAAGGACCTTGGCAGAAGTCGAAGTCCCAGCAAACAAAGCCTGGCATCCGAAGGGCGCGTCCGGTTTCGTGGGGCATGAACCGAACGAAGTCAGTTTCTGATCAACAAGGCCGAAGGCACAGTCTGGGCATCCGCAAAGAACAGGAGAGCGCGTCCAGATAAATGCCTGGTTGCACATTCTTGCAACTAGAAACTGCAAACTCTGCTTCAATCTGGGGTAGCCACTCAAGCCGGAGCAGCAGTTCCTGAAGTCGCAAGCTAGGGAAATGCGCAAATTCGCATTAGCCTTATCTGCTCAGTCTACTCAGTCTGCTCAGTCTGCTGGGGTGCCTCTTTGGAAGGAAGTTTGGAGAAGAAAGGCTGCGGTTCTGGTCGTGGCCTTGGAAATTGCGCTTGATGAGAATGGAGCGGTTCAATGCTTTTCATCAAATCAGTCCATAGATGTGGTGCTTGAAATTCTCAAGCATTCTACACCAACATCGCACATTCATGCACTACTGGTCAAAAGCTACCCAGGTCTATGTGAGGGCCCAAGACCTAGGACACATCGGACCTGAGGTTGAGGGCAAGCTGGCTGCATCCAACACAAACTTTCTCGCTGTAAGAAGCGCTCGCCAAATGAGTGCCTGCAAAGCACTGGAAGTAGGGCGAAGTAAACTTGTTAAGCACTGAAAGACCGAAAGACCTTGTTCCGCTTAACGGTGCTGGGGTCATGTGCACGGGGCACTTATTGAAACTCCGGTTGTTCCTTTCTAGCGCCCCTCTTCTTGCGCCTTTCTAATGTCTAACATCGATGCAACACTTTGGTTGCTTCACTACTTGGCTACCTGAAAAAAGGGCAAATCAAATCTAAGAATCCACCACTCTACTCTACTGGTGTCCGGGCTACTTGCAGCACCACGGGCTATTCTTGAGCATACCAGGCTTACCAAGCCAGGCTGGCAGCTAGCACTTCTCCAACATAGCATCTGCAAACGTTGCAGAGGCAGGCACATCGCCTTCAGCCACAACCATCTGGGTGATGACTCCCTCCTCCACCAGCATGGCAAAACGTTTCAGCCGTGGACCTCCAAGTCTCTGGCGTATTTGAGGCGAGTCCAAGACCAGGTCCAATGACTTTGCCATCATGCCCTCTGTATCCGCTAGGAAAGTGATCATGGAACCTTGGACCTTTTGATCCTTGGCCCATGCATCCATAACCGCTCCATCGTTGACACTACACACCAAGACTTCATCGATTCCTTTGGCTTTGAGGGCAGCTTGCTGTGCAAGGTATCCAGGCACATGCTGATTGGAACACGTCGGAGTGAATGCGCCCGGAACGCCAATGACGATGGTCTTCTTTCCAGAAAGGCGCTCAGCCATTCTGACCTTCACAAATGTGGCAAAAAATCAACTAATCCTCCCTAATCCTGCCTATATGAAGCTAAAAGTGCTGCATGTTACACAACAGGCTCAATGAGAAATCAATCAGATGTGCAGGCCTTCAATGGCGGATAGCCCATGTCCACCTCCACTTCTGGAAACTTTTGTCCCACGGCTGCAAAGCCACGCCGCACGAAGGCTAAATGAAGCCATAGCTTTCGCTGAGCAACTTGCATGGCAGAAAATGCTGCCATTGCTTCGTTGAGAACTTTGTTGGAAGGAGACAGTAGTTTAAGATAGTTTAAGCACAGATCCGGTGTGTTAGAATTCCCTGCAACGAATCTACTGGTACTTCTGATATTCCAGGCTTGCATTGAGCTAATTTGCTTGTCTTGGTCTGGGCTGTGTCGCAAATGTAACAAAGCTGCAAAGTATGAGAAGTGTATCAACAGTCAGTAGAGACTGGCAAGGATATATTGTCAGATGTTCTGCTCTAGAGACCTCAGTACAAACGCTGCATGGGCAAGATTTGGCCAACCAACATCAACGATTTTTCACAACAATCAACTGCATAAAACTGATGCACTTCATTCAATGCATTTGCTGCCTGTTGTCTAGGCGAAGAAGCACCTCAAGCAAGGCTCCGAAAACTTGCACCAGAATCTGAGCATCTCTGAGCATCTCTGAGCATCTCTGAGCATCAGACCCACTCGCAGCATGGCAGAAGCGAGTTCAAGGAGAACCAGGGCCGCAATGGGAAGAGCCAAGACTTCCAACCGCTTCGCATCATCGTTTGCCTCGCCAAGGAGGTCCAAGGCATCCCCAGAGCGATTCAATGCTGCCATGGCCGGAGCCAATTTGGACATATCGGAAGGTTGGCTAGGTGGATGAAGAGGTGGATGACTCGGATGACTCGGATGACTCGGATGACTTGTGCAAGTTGAATTCGGCCAAGGCGGAAGAGCTGCAAAGAGTTGTGGAGCACGTGAGACCAGCCCGCTTGCGGTGCTGGCATCTGCTTCACTTGTTTCAAGATGACCCACTTCTCTGCTCCATGGTAGCATACGATATTGTCTGCGACTAGGACTTGGCAAATCTTGCCGAAGCTTGGACAACAATGCAGCTGCTTGCGCTGATACGGAGGTAGAACCAAAGCTCGGAAGGTCTTCGTCGTCAAAGTTCTCGGAACTGTTTGAGGCTTCACTCTCCAGTTCACATAGGGCGAGTCCCAAGTGGCTGCAAGCCTGGGAGGCGCCAAAAAATATGCAGTCTTCTGCTTAATGTAGCTTAATGTAGCTTACTACTTACAACATCTTACAACCTTAAGTAGATTCTGCGAATCACCGGGGTCCCAGCTTGCAGGGCGACTCGTCCTGCTGTGACGCTTGCTGGTGGCCTCCACCAAAAACGTGCAGCTTGTGGGGTTCACCGGGTTCACCTGCCCCGGAACTTTACAGATGCTTTTGTCCAAAACTTGTCATCTTTTGTCACAGATTTTCACAGCTTTCAGTATCTTTCAATCGCACCTCAGGGGAGGTCCATCTTCATCATCAGAATTTGCGGGATGTTGAGCACTGTATGCCTCCAGATTCAGAGCTTGCAGCCCAGCAGTTCCCCCAGAGATTCCATGAAAATCATGAAATTCCATGAAATTCCCCCATTTCCCAAGAATCTCACCTCCAAATCCAAGACCTGTCGAAAAAACCGGGCAGCATCTGGTCCTGGCCTCAAAGCGGGCGAAACATCTGCAAGCTGGGATGGAACTGCGCATGTGATGATCTTTGAGACGCTGGCACAGATGACACAGCCCTCCGGAAGAAGAGAGTCGATATGCGTCTAGAAAAAGGTGAAAAGTGGCACCTTATCAAAGTGACAGGTCAAAACGGTCAGGCTGAAACAGCATAGCCGTTGCAGTGTGCAGTGTCTTCCTTGAACTAGCGAGATGACCAAGGTGCTGACAAATCCTCCTCCATATCAACATTGCCAAGGAAGCGAGCTGGGCAACTTAGTGCCTTGGTGAATTGAGAAATGTGCTGCGACTAGATAGAACATCTCTAGGGCTGCCACACGACGAAAGCTCGAAGATTCATCCTCAAGGCCAAAGTCAAGGCCAAAGTCTCTTCATTTTGCTCTGCACGGCTGACTAGTTGCAAGTTCAGTGGAAGAATGTCAATGGCCTCATCGGGAAGATGAAGGAAGGTGTTCTTCAGCACCAAACCACTCGCACCAGTTCCTGAGTGTTACAACAGCGCTCCAACGCATGTTGGTTTGCGCCCTTGAAAGCCAAGGCTTCGACCACAAGCAGGAAGCGCCCCCGACCCTCAGCATCTTGCAGCGTGGCTACAAATTCTGGCAGTTTTTCAAGCTGGGGAATGGATGGAATGGGAAACGAATAGGGTCCGTACGCTCTTCCTGCGGGTACTCATTTCCAGAGAGCCTTGGAGTTTCTGTAACAGCCGAGTCTGCCCGGTCTGGCGGTAGGAGAATGGCCAAAGACAGACCACAGCAACCTAGCTCAGAATCATTGCAAAAAGATCGCGGCTTGATCAGCTTCAGGGAGGAATCCTTTTTGTCCTGCCAACTTAAGAATCGATGAGACCATCAATCCATGAGAAATAAAGCAGCCATTGCCAAGGCCTGTGCGAAGTTAACAAGACCAGTTCTGCTTCCAAGCTGACTTTCTGAAGTCAATTGGAACTGTCCTTTGACAACCAGTAGCTGCAGCCCTCCAATCGACACCTGACTGCTGTGCAGCTGGCTAGAATCTGGTGGAGTTTCCACTGGATTCTCCTGATTTCTCAGTATTTCTCTACCCTGTCTGTTTCAGCTGTAATCATGTCAAGTCATGTCAAGTGCATCAAGTATTGCACTGGCGCTTGATCCAGCGCAGAACTTCCAACCTCGGTGCATCTCACAACGTGCGCTGTGAGTCATGCTGAGTTTCACCTTGCTCTAAGCCTCTAAGTTCCATACGTCATTTGTACACGTCGACCAAGCTCCATTCCTTGTGCCAACTACATCCCATCCCTGTGAATCTCCCAACACACTGAAGGTAGGTTGACCCTGGCAGTAAGACACACCTCAAATTTGGAGGCCAAAAAAAGGCCGCCTCGTAGCGCGTGAGATCATCAATACCATCCCATGCAACTAAGGCACTAGACCCACACACGGAATAATCTAATGGAACAAGGTTGGATATTGTACCGTCAAACCAGTGAGATAGGACACTGACAAATAGTCTGAAAACCGAAAATGCAGGTTGCATCAGGTTGCACAGGACCACATAGGCCTATGAACAATTAGAATAATTAGAACGACTTCTGTGTTCCTGTGAATTGTTGCATGTGAGAATGCAGGCTGATTCAGAAATGTCAAAAACATGTCATTTTTTCAGCACTTTATTAATGACTGTTTTTCTCTATATCAACAGCTAAGCATATCGTTTGAAGAAAGAAGAAACCCATCACAGTTTCCTGAGTGGTCCGCTCTACATGACATTTTCTGCGTCCTTATGTAGAGTCCCCTTTGCGGTTTTTTTACGACGAGTGACATTGGTCACTATAGCTGCTATAGCTGATACCCGAATGCTCCGCATTCCGGTTGAAATATCTCAAAAGTCATGAAAAGTGATGAAAAGTGCGTTGACTCCATGGGTTCTCAGCCAGGAATCGCTCTTCCAGGAACCTCTGCAACTCGGACAGTTTGTACAAAGAGTATGACCTTAGAAACTCAGAGCCCCAAAACAACCAGTGAACGGCTTAACCTAGGTGTAACTTACTCGCAACAGTTGTTCATTATTTTCACTTCACTTCACCCTGACATACAAAATTGGATGAAACGGAATTTTGAGTTATCACACACAGAGCAAAGCGGATCTGGTGCTAGCGGTTTGGTTCGGCAACACAATGGTCTGGTTCGGAAACAAAAAGGTCTGGTTTGGAAATTGCACGGTACAAGAACCAAAGGTCGGGATCAGGAACCAAAACGTTTGGTTTTGGTAAGTGCAGCCACATTTCTTGATTCTCAGTGCTGAGGCCAGATTTTTCCTCACAATAAGCAAGTGCTCTATTCTATGTATCTGTTGCCGATGCTATATGTCTATGTGTGTCTCTGATTGACACGGCTGTCCCAACAGGGGAATTTTGTTCTCTCCCGTTGTCCATTTGCTGAACCATATTTGCTTAACCATAGTTGCTGAACCATAGTTGCTGAACCGTAGCTGCTGAACCATAGATACTGAACTGTAGTTGCTGAACCGTAGCTGCTGAACTGTAGTTGCTGCACCGAAAGTTGCTGAAACGTAGTTGCTGAACCGTAGCTGCTGAACCATAGATACTGAACTGTAGTTGCTGAACCGTAGCTGCTGAACCGTAGCTGCTGAACCATAGATACTAAACTGTAGTTGCTGAAACGTAGCTGCTGAACTGTAGTTGCTGAACCGTAGTTGCTGAACCGTAGTTGCTGAACCATAGATACTGAACTGTAGTTGCTGAACCATAGCTGCTGAACTGTAGTTGCTGAACTGTAGTTGCTGAACCGAAAGTTGCTGAACCGTAGTTGCTGAACTGTAGTTGCTGAACTGCAGTTGCGGAACCGTAGTTGCTGAACCGTAGTTGCTGAACCATAGATACTGAACTGTAGCTGCTGAACCGTGGTTGCTGAACCGAAAGTGCTGAACCATAGATACTGAACTGTAGTTGCTGAACCGTAGCTACTGAACCGTAGTTGCTGAACCGAAAGTTGCTGAACCATAGATACTGAACCGTAGTTGCTGAACTGTAGCTGCTGAACTGTAGGCTGAACCGTAGTTGATGAACCGAAAGCTGCTGAACCATAGATACTGAACTGTAGTTGCTGAACCATAGCTGCTGAACTGTAGTTGCTGAACCATAGTTGCTGAACCGTAGTTGCTGAACCGAAAGTTGCTGAACCGTAGCTGCTGAACTGTAGTTGCTGAACCGTAGTTGCTGAACCGTAGTTGCTGAACTGTAGTTGCGGAACCGTAGTTACTGAACCAGAGTTGCTGAGCTTAAAGTTGCCGAACGGTAGTTGCTGAATCGTAGTTGCTGAACCATAGATACTGAACTTTAGTTGCTGAACCATAGCTGCTGAACTGTAGTTGCTGAACTGTAGTTGCTGAACCGTAGTTGCTGAACCGTAGTTGCTGAACCGTAGTTGCTGAACCGAAAGTTGCTGAACCGTAGTTGCTGAGCTTAATGTTGCCGAACGGTAGTTGCTGAATCGTAGTTGCTGAACCGAAAGTTGCTGAACCATAGATACTGAACTGTAGTTGCTGAAGCGTAGTTGCTGAACCGTAGTTGCTGAACCGTAGTTGCTGAACCATAGATACTGAACTGTAGTTGCTGAACCGTAGCTGCTGAACTGTAGTTGCTGAACCGTAGTTGCTGAACTTCAGTTGCTGAACCGTAGTTTCTGAACCGAAAGTTGCTGAACCATAGATACTGAACTGTAGTTGCTGAACCGTAGCTACTGAACCGTAGTTGCTGAACCGTAGTTGCTGAACCG
>Ga0126342_10011151_pt1 | contig 16066 bp, 16 predicted proteins | sample Cyp1metagenome_FD_92528 | JGI IMG/M metagenome (GOLD analysis project Ga0126342, IMG submission 92528) | Coral microbial communities from Lord Howe Island, Old Settlement Bay, Australia - Cyphastrea 1 metagenome | ecosystem: Host-associated > Invertebrates > Cnidaria > Coral ... | reverse complement strand
GACTTGGGCATCGCGATCTTGGCTTGTAGTAGGATTTGGTGGTGGTTATTGTCATATATTGTCATGTTGGCATAGTTTCAGCAGGATTTTACAGGAAACAACTTATACAGGGTGTTCTTTTTTATATCTCTTCAGGTCGCTCTTAGCCCCATAGCAATTATACCTGACCGGGATGTTCTTTCAAATGTTCTACTATACTTCTTTTGTTCCACCAGTTAAGGCCCACATGCAGGCATGATAGCCAACCTTTCCCCATCAATGCCTTTTTCTTTTCAAAGCAAACCGCATCTCAACATGGTCAACGTATGTTCACCGCAGGAGTAAACTGCATATGCAGACATTACACTGATAGCCTAGGTTGCCACCAATAGTGCGCTGCTCATCCATGAAATAACAGTCAAAACCTCCATGATTTGCAGCGTGCTCGCTATGGTGCGCGCGGCTTCAAAAGGATGAGAGATGTCTGGTGCCAAGATCCATCTGGGTCAGGAAAGGGAGCTATGACAGGATCAGAGTTGACCACGAATTTAAGATGATAAGAGGCGAGGTGATGATGAGATGGATAGATGTGATAACATATTTTGGACGTGTTCAAGAAACCTGTCATAACCTTTGTTCAGTTGTTCGCCTGCTAGTTGTTTGTTTCCCTCAGCCACTTTTTGCTTTTTGGCGCGGCAAGCAGCGTTGCCGCCATGGCAGTGGAAGCTTCTGATGCTACAGACGTAGCAGGGGTAGCCAAGGAATGGGACTCTTATGAGGATATTAGAGAACGACTTCGGGGTCCGGGTAAAGAAAAGGAAAAGGATGAAAAGAAAGAAAGTACCATCCTAGCTCCTGGCCCAGCCTGTCAAGACATCAGCACCAGTGTGAAACAGAAGAGCTTTCTCGAACCTTTGCTTAGCAAAATGGCATTGACTGTGAAACGCCCTGTGCCCGGCATAGATCAGTTGAAGGATGAAATACAATCACTTCTACAGATGAACAAAAGGGGTACTGATTTCGACTGGGATGATGTGGCTAAAGCAGGGTGGTGTCTACGAAAGCTGTGTGGCTTTGTTAAAGCCAAGTGCAGACGACGCGAAGTGTCAACAGCAACCAGACTGACATTAAAAAGAGAACTGTCGAAACAAGTTCAAGATTAATATCACATCTTCCGTTCTTTGTTTTTCATGTGCATCGCTGGAGTTTTGAACTTTGTTTTTGGAACAGCTTAAAAGGGAGACACGTCTATTATATTTCATGGCTGCACGTGAACCAAGGTGAAAGCCTTTCAGAACCTGTGCATCATCTTGGACCCGATGCTTCAGGCAAGACATGACGCAATATGACATGAGAGCTTATGACAGGATCATTCAGGTGTCACATGTCTTTACTTATTTTACTTCTGGTTTTTATGTGTATGGTTTTGTGCATCACTCCTGGGGATCAACCTGCCCCACTCCTTGTACAAACCTGTGCTGTAGGATGAGGTGGACAAGGTCAATGCGAAGGTCAAACAAAGGCTTCAGAAGAAGGGTCGGAAGGACTGTAAAAATTGATTGTTGTTTTGCACACCCAGCCGTTTCTATTTTATGGACAGCCTTTGACTCTTTAGATAAACACATTGTAGTATATATGTTTTGTCCTCATCATGAGGCAACTGTCGCTGAAGATGAAGATGCCTGGGATGAGAGCTCATCATCGGACGGGGACGAGAGCAGTGACGATGACAATGATGGTGATCGTTTGGACCATGAGGTCAAGAGCAATGGTGATGAAAACAAGGACAAGGAAAAGACCCTTGAACCCAATCCCCAGGAAGCTAGAGTTTCAGCCCCTGCTGGAAGCAGAGATAAACTTGAGGAGACAAATACCCCAACCGCCAGTGCACCTGCCTCAGAAGCCTCAGGTGATGTTGTTGGAGCTACAGAGGCCAAGGGTGAGCCCGTAACCAACCCCAAAGGTTTCATCCTTAGCATTTTCTTTATGTCCAGTTGCGGAGCTCGTCTTTTGAATGCAATTGAAAGTTCCAAAATAATGAGAATCTATAGTCTAGAGATTCATGCTGCATCCAGAGACACAGCTTGCAACATATCGTATATATACAGTACCCCGTCCTTTTGTCAGATTTTGTCAGCTTTTAAGGTGAGGATGCCTGTTTGGATGACAAGGCAAAGCAAAGAGCAGCCATTATGGTCAAGCTGGAGGAGCTACCAGAATGCACTTGCAGTAATTAAATTGAAATGCCAAAAGGCTACAAAAAGATAAATCTAGTCTAGTTTCATACATATTTCGAAAAAGGCATCAAACATCATCAAACAAGTAAAGCCCAACCCAACAGAGTTATATATTTTTTTTGCGCGCAGTCATTTGATAAGTTGAAGAATCATCTTGAATAATCACTTTGTTAAAATTTATCCGGACCCTTGTTTGAGACAAGTAGTTGGTAAATTCTTCCAAACTTGTTGCATGACTCAGGCTTCGCAAGATGAAAGCAGAACAAATTCAAAAAGCAGCAGGACATTTACCTGATAGTGCCACCAAGTGATACCATGTGATGATACATGAATATATGGTATGATAATCATGATGGTGATCCGAATGTACAATTTTGCGTAGTGTTCCCATCATCTTTGTGTCAAAGACATGACTCGGCAGGAAAAAAGCCATTGCATCCTGACCAAGTGGAGACCCAACCTCTTGAGGATCTTCGTTCAGTACCTGTTCCTTCCGAGCCTGAACCTGTGGTATCCCCTGAGTTATCGACAGAAGAACGGCGTACCAAGTATCAAAAAACTGATGGTGGAGACCAAGAAGAGAATGGAGATGAGAATGGAGAAAAGAAAGACAAGACAGACAAGCCACGCCCAGGGATGAAGTCAAACCCCAAGGGAAAGAAGACGGAGTTGTTCACGGAGTCTGAGGATGAGGCTGGACTGACTGGATGGCCAACTTACCTGTGAGAACTTGTGGGTTAATTACTCCGGACTTGTTTTCTGATTAACTGTTGACGTTTCCTAGATGTGTCATGATCAATCTCCGACACTCGCATTGCAGGAGACGAAGGAACATGTTCATCGACAGGACCAAATCGACTCAACTTCCCGTGGACGTGGAAGAGGTCCTGGGGGCCGTGGACGAGGTCGGGGTAGAGGAAGAGGAGCCAAGGACGATACCGAAGAAGTTCAGGTTTCTAGAAAGAAAAGGAAACATACAGGTAAGGAGATGGAGTTGACAAAGGAGGAGTGGGATGCAATGGCTGTAGAGGAATACTACAACATGTGGTATGAGGAAATGGGTGACGATGGTTCCAATTGGACAGATGATTGGTCTAAGCCACCCCAAGCATTTGATCGCTATGCCCACCTTGATGGAAAAACTTCAATGCACAAGCTCAAGGATGCTGATGGTGATGATGGTCCCAAACCTAGCAAAACGGAGAAGAAAGGAAAAAGCAAGGATGATGACAACCATGAAGGCAAACCAACCAAAAAGGAGAAGAAGGCATGCAAAAAAAAGGTTGAGGCCGAGGAGGAGGAACCCGCTGCACGAAAAAAGGCATCGAAAAAAAGCAAGAAAGCAAACAAAGTTGAACAGGATGATGATGAGGTGGTGAAGGTCTGCCGTGTTCCCAAACAGGAAAGAGAACAGGTTGCCCAGATTACGGCATACTTGAGGTCCATCAACTACCTGGGGGAGACAGTTAGAAAGGTCAAGGACTTGACTGAAGCTTCCAAGACGGTGCTGCGTGAGAATACCCCAAGTTCTGAGGAGGGTAGACTGAGTGTCTATTGGAAGATGCCATCCACGGGTGTTTTTCTTAGAGCTGAGAAGCGTGAGTTCTGCAACATCCCGCTTAAAGACCCTGATCTACCATATCACCTGTGCCTGGGGGCTACCTTGAAAGCAGCTTCGATGCTAGCATCTTGAATGACATTAGTCCTGAAGACCTGTGAATTTGGATTACCTTTGTGCTATGATAGGCAAATACAAATGTAGCAAAAGGCAATGAGTTTTGGCAATGTTTGGCAAGCATTTTGGTGAATAACCCTTTTCTATCATGCCTTGACCTACTGCGTCATACTACATCCTCCTGCTACACTTAGGCAGCTTTCCTGGACGAACTTTCCAGCCAACCTCGTGAGTCTCATGAATCTTTGGCAGACGACCCACTGACGGTTGAGATCAAAGAGTCTCTCAAGTCTGCAGCCCTTAAGGCTGCAAAGCGTGTGGCGCGCAAGGGATAGCATTGTTACTATGGTTCAATGCTTACTTTTGGTATTTGGGGGTCAGTACCAAATTATGGTACCTATAGATGGACTACAGTATCACCACGTCGTTTGGCCCAAGAATGATTTGGTAAATGTTTGTAATTCAATCAAGCGCAAATGTCATTGTTTATGTGAACATGTTCCTCATTGATGGTGTGTGAATTTGTTATATACGTGTATCATGTTTGTTTTCTGGTGATCAAGGCCTATATGCGTGGTGGCAACCTAGAACGAACGCGTTCTGCAAATCCTGCTTACTTAGATTTGCTTGGGATATGGACAAGGCTGCATGATGGAATGGTGTGAAATCAACAAAACCTGTCTCACTTATTTGCCATCACACCTCAGATCTAAATGGCTCCACAAAATAATGGCTGGCAGTTGGCTTGGTTCTGATAGAACAGGCGTTGTCCACCCAAGAGGATGTCAGCGGGCGATCACAAAAAAAAGGGGATGCAGTGGTGCATATGCGCAGACTTATCCACCAAAGTCACTCAATGTCGTTTGATGGATGCTGTGGATATCAAACATACCAGATATCATCAAGTAAGGAATTGATGCTTTGTACATATATAGTTGATCTTATCCCACTGTTTGGTGAACATGTCTGGTGCACCAATTCGATATATTTGATACTGTGATTAATCAAAAGAATCTACGATGCGAGTTGTTTAACCTATCTTCTCCACATTTTTCCCCCCATTTTTGGAAGCACTCAGACCACACAAGCCACACCAGCCAAGGCCAAACGGAGTCGAAACCTGTGGCAGGCACGTGTGACAGGGAAAAAAAAATGCCAGGCTGGCATGATTTAACTGTTGTATGCCGTTCTTTTTGTGAAAACGAATATGTGATTTGTTGGTGAAAGTTTGAACTAGTGCTGGGACCAACAGTTTCGGATCCAGTCCAGACCTGTCCAGACCTGTGCTGCATTTCGAAGTGGACGTGAGTGTACAAACATAAATGAATCCATCATAAACCATGTGACGACTAGAAGACCAGAAATTTTGAGAACACTTGGAAGGTCCTTTTAAAGCTGGTTTGTCAACTGTGACCTCCTGCATCAATCCCTGTCAAAGCCATGGTGAATGTTGATGAGCTTGTATGGCGGCTCAAAGCTCTCAATTGTCCGAAGGAGCTATTGCGCTGGGATGGAGGTTAGTATTGTCTATAGATGCCATAAACCCAGGACCCTCTGGAAACCCTAAGTCTTTTGCATTCCAAAGTCAATCCCAGTTGGTTTATTTTAAGATTATGCCAAATGCATCAGTATCTACATATTACATTTAATTCGGTGGTTATGCTTTTTGGTTTTAGGTCATGAATTTAAATATCAAGAAATGACAATGCAGTGAAGTGCCATCCTCCCATCTACCATTTACTGCCCGGCCTCTTGCTCAATGGCAGGAGTTCGTGCTTAGCGTCCTGATGCTGTGCTGGACTTATTCCGTTGACGAGGAGAAACAGTGGCGAAGGTATCTAGAAAGATTATATATATATTATATATGAGAAAACCTTGGCGGGCATTCAAAACCTTAGGACAACTATATTCCATCATTCTTAACTGATGCATGAATACCTGATGTTCCTTTTCAAGCCTTGATAGATACACCATATACCCATCGTTACAGCCAGCCAGGAGTATGAGGTCCTAGAGTTCTTCGCTGGAGTTGGTAATCTTACCAAGCAAGCTCTGGTAACGGGGTACAATGCCCTTCGCTTCGACATCTTGGATAACCAGAATCTGGGATCTCGAAAGTCTAACTACATGGATTTGAACAGTGTTTCAGGCTTTGCGTTTCTCGTCTCAAATAATAGGGCAACATACCAACCACAAAGGATGCCGTACTGCTATATAAAATTGTATATGGCTATAAATGGTATATAGTTATAAACTATAGTGCAACATATGAGCTTATTACCCTTGCACTGTAAGATGCGAAGAATACCAATGATAATGCCATCTAAGGTTGGCAGTTTTGATGATACTGCGTTGTCGAGCAAGCGACTTTGCCGCCCACTTTGCATTGAAATGCTCTTCGTTTTGCCGAATGAACGTCGGTACATCTATGAGGGGGCCATGTTGCAGCTTGGGGTTTGATGGTCATCCATCGGTTTTCACATCAAACAAGCTGTTGGAAAGGACAGTAAATCAAAGCCCCATCAATCTCTCCTTTGCAAACATCTATTGAACATGAAATGCACTTAGGGGAATGCAATATAGGAGGATCATCTAAAGCCAACATATGTTTAACAAATAATGTTGAATGATTATAGATTTCCAGCTGTAGACGTTGTATATATGCAGGATTCTGAGGGAAACTCTAAAGCTAACATCTGCACCATTCCCTCATGGCAGGACCTGTGCATTGATCCTTTTGGTCACGGCGCTCGGCGGAGTTTGGAGCCTGGAGCAACCAGATGGCTCGACAGCTGAGTTCTACCCTATATTCAGACTGATGATGCGAAAGGTATTTGACTTTGGTGGACCGAGAGCTGTAGCTTTGATTAGTTGGTACGAACCACCATCAATTTAACATGTATTAGACTCGACCGTATATGCATGACTTCCAGAAACAAATTACAAAACAATATATATTGATCAAATCTGATTAGAATGTTTGAAAAGGTTGTTCAAGTGGTATATATCTTTGTATCAAACCCTGTGTCACAAATCCAGTGAGGTATCTCGAGTGTCCTGGTGGATGGCCCACTACAAATCTCCAACTCCCAAACGCCACTACGCGTATGCCAACTCTGAGAAAATCCTTCAGTTAGACAAAGGTCCACTTCGCGCAGTTGATCGTAAAGCTAAGAAGGATCGTATCAAAACAGCAGATCACTATTTCAACAAGCAAGGTAAGAAGTGCTACAAAGGTACGAAGCATCTTCGTTCAACGGAGACTCTTGAATAGATTTGATTTGTTGCAAAGTGTATGTTTTGATTTGTACCTTACAGCCTGTAAAAGCATTCTTGCGGAACTACCCATAACCGAGAAACCATATGGTGAAATCTTTTGAAATCTCTAATCAAGATATTGATTATGTTGATCCACAGCCCTGACTTATATCACTGGTTTGATACATTTTGGTCCACACCTGATTTATCTTAAAATGATCAATGGCCACCAAATGCTATTTAAAACATTTTTGGGCAAGTAACTTATATAATTTATATCTATTCAATCATGGCATTGCATCACCAGTTAAACATTTAAACCCCATCAACCACAGCCATACCAAGGGTCTATCCAATGCCCTTTGCACGGACCTTGGTGGATATGCTGGGGATGCTATGAAGTCCACGGCAAAGGGCCAACCTGCGCTACCCATGGAGCTGCCACCAGCTTTGACAACCATGGGGGAACCATGGCCAATGGCAGATTGTGAGTGGAGTTTTGCAGGGTTTGGTGAAGTCTTTGATTACTTGAGAGGCAATCGTAAACTCGAGATTCCTCCTGAGTACCGAGCTGTGATTCCGAGAAAGATCGGATGAAACTTATCGAAGGTCCGTTGGTTTTCCAACAGTTTTCCAGATCTTGAACTCGAAAATATATGGATAATTTCTGGAAAGTTATAGCAAAAACAGAAAATTAACATAATTGATTCCGAAAATGTCGGGTTGATGATTTGGAGGTCCGATAACCCATGACGAACCCGTGACGAACCCATGACATACCCATGATTATACCATGACAACCCATGATTAGCCTAGCAAAACCCCGTGTATCAAAAAAAAAACTGGTTTTTCCAAACCCGTGACGAACCCATGACATACCCATGATTCTCCCGTGACAACCCATGTTTTTTTCACGGGTTTTTGGGGCTCCGATAACTTCACAATTGAATAGCCAAAATGAGAAATTTAGTGGATCCAACTGAGAAAATCTACCGGGTTATCGAACCATTTAATTCGAGAATTTCGAGGCAAAATACGCCTCCAATTTGTTTGGACGTCACGGCCTTGTCGTGATATCATACGATCGGGTATATCTATTCTCTGATGAAAACAACATTGCTAAATAATGTTGAAACCAAAGAATGACACTGTGAAGTTGGGCAATGATTGATGTCAGAGTGTGTCGTGGATAGTTAGTTGCTTCAACATCACATGTGCACATTGCATATATACAGGTTTTTCTGGATCTTAGTGAGAGGACCCCCGTGATCCTTCGCTCCCATGGTCAGCGTACCTGGCTCTTCGAAAAGGTGGAGTTGCTCAACCTTAGGTGATGGCATCGACCAGGTTCAGATGCAGAAACTAGAGGCTCAAGAGGCAGAACTTGTGCGTCAGTTGGAGGAGACAACATACTTCTCTGATGGTATTGTTGTTTGGCAGAATCTTAGTATCAAAACATGTTCATAACACCTTACTGCATTGCGATGTCAAAACCTGTTCAAACAGCTTTTAAATATTCATACATACTTGGAAGCTTCACATTCGTTGTCACCGCTAGGAGCTTGATTTCCGAGATCAAACGAGTGGCAATGAGGCACAGGGACATGAGGCATTAGTGTCTTAATTAGTGTATTTGTGGTGCATTATCTGGATCATACCTATCAACTTATATATGCTGACATAGCATTCCCCAATACTTTATTCGTAGTATGTAAGATCCTGCTCATAAACAATATACTGCAATTTTTTACACCTTGTTACCCATGTTCAGTCCCCAGCTGGCTGGAGACACAAACACCATTTGAACCACCAGGAGACCACACCGAAGCAGGATATCTGCAATGCGGACACCTTGCCGGTCTTCAGCTGAGATTTGGCATTTGCACGTCAATAGATTACTACTGCAAAAGCTTTTTTTATCAAGTGGCCCTCTTGGGATAAGGCATCAGCAGAAGAGCTAGCGCTATCCTTGAAGTCTTCGAGTGGGCAATCCAGCATAGATGTCATCAGGATGCACATGGGCATTACGAAGTGTGAACCCCTTTCATTAGAGGCTTCTAAGGGTATTGAATTGGTGTCAACCTAGATGATACTGGATCTCTAGATGGTATGTGAATATATAGGGCCATTTGGTGTCATCTACTTGTACTGAGTATTGCAAACAAATTGAGTAAATTGTTTGGGGCTACATAACTAAGAATGAGAATAACTTCAAAGGAATGACATTGCTACATCCATGGTTCAGATTTCAAATCGCTAAGGTGACACCGAACCAGCGACCTGTCGCAACACCTGTTCGAGCTGATGCATCTGATAATGTGCAATCCCCAGAATCAGAAGTTACTGACACTTTGGTGGTGGTCACTCCCAAAGCTCATGGCCCCTCAGACACATCAGCACCTACTACACCAGTCTCGGATGTTGCAGCAACACCTACTCCTAGTGCTCCCACCAAAGCAGCAGCTGCTTATCGCCCCAAAGGTATGACTCTCCGACAGGCATGTGGTTATAAACCAAAATCAGTTTTCTCATGTTTGCTTATGGTATGATATATATTTCTTTTAAATATCTCTCAATCTTTGAAAGTACCCCAACATGATATCATACATTCCAGTCAGTCAGGGTCGTCAGCCTGCCTGCCCCTGCAGTTTCAGCTGAGACGAGCCGCAAAAGCAAGGCTGGATCGGATGGTCCAACCTAAGTCGAAGAGGCGTGAGTTGGAAGCCCCCGAGTGGCTGAAGGAAGAGTGGAAGAACGGAGATAAGGCTGCAATTGCAGACTTACTTCGGACGTGCAACTGGGACAAGGAGCTGAGCATGTGAATAATTTACAAGATACGATACACATACTGGTTCTTCTCCGTGGAACTGCAATACAATATAAATAACAATATAAGGCTCAGAATACATATGTGGAAACATTAGAATATAGTAGACACATGATGCACCAGGGATTGGGAAACCAACCGTTTCTTAATTCAAGTGATGTGAATACGGAAGGATGCGTTCCTCAATGAGCTTCTTGTCATCGTCAAGAAGAAGAAATCCTTCCAGTTGACCGTTGATGAGGGCTGGCACTCAGAAGAGGAGCTGAAAGAATTGGGTTGGTCAACGCCATCATCTTAGAATCCACTGTGTGCTTTTAAATTGCACTTTCATGTAATGGGTACTCAACTCTAGAAAAGAAGCGTGAAAATATATCCATAGCATTCCATAGCCTTCACAGCTGTTCATCACTGTTGTATTCAAAGTCATGGTATGTGCGCTTACTGTTTCGGCAATTAAGGCAAAAGATCAACGGAGCAAAAGCTCTCTGCTTGAAAATGCCTGATTCGCACACCAGGCGTCATTACTGGGTAGATGATGGAATTGCATGTTTTAAGTCCCTGTCACTGTCAAGTCACTGTAATTATAGAAAGGGATGTGTGTCTCTTGCACCAGAGGCGCAACGCATATGATGGTGAGCTTGAGTATTGGGTGGTCGTCAAGGAGACTGGGAAGAGGACTGAGGAGTCATCGTATGAGCACCAACGCAGCAAGAGACAGAAGGCCTACATGAGCATCAACATCATACAAACATGATATATATTATATGTATTGAACACAATATCATACAGTGTAAGCTGAAATAAACCAGTGAAGATATATCCTGTTCCATATATTGTGCTTCCTTCACTACATGGCCCTTTGTATCCATTGTTTGGTACTTTCGTTCAGGTGGAGGACGGCTCAGATCCAACTTCTGATCTTGGCACCGACTTTGCCGGACTTGACGCTGCAACCAAGCGCCAGACCGACAAGGACAAGGGCAACTTTGACCAGCCAGGTATGACCAAATACATGCAGGACGGGTGGACTGTTGCCATGTTTACACAACACATCTAATGCAAATGCCGGAAGATCATAATACCTTTTGAATACTTTCATATGCAATATATATCCATTATATACAAAAAACACACTTGTGCCTACGCTAGACGAAAGAAGCCTTGAAGAGAGTGCTCAGCAGCATGATCAGTAAGAGTGGAAAGCTTCGATCACTGGCCCGAGAGCTCAAGAAAAACTATGCTGACAGTGCGACTTCTGAGCCTCTTGTCGAAACGTTTCACCTTATAGCTAATTACGAAACAATGATCCCAAAACAAATATGAATGATTGACATCTTAATTCAATGTTTTTGTTTTTGGAAGTGTTGTTCACCCGGGTTTCGCCGTCTTTGGATTAGCTCCGAGTCTCCACACAAGAACGTCATCACGCTGCAGGTGCTTGAAGAACCTCGAGCTTCAGATCAAAAACGTTGATTCGCAATATGACTCGTGCAATGAAGCTTGGGCAAAGGGCGAAGTGGAAGACTTCCAAGGGGAAGAGTTTCTTGAATGAAGTAATCTGAACTCAAGTGGTCCGACTATTTCCAAACCAGGATTTCTCACTCGTTTTTTTTTGTGACATCGTACTTGGTGGTATCAATCACGTATGCTTGATCCTAGGTGGTACACCACGGCCGAGAAACGCATGAAGGATGCCACGTTTGCGTCCCTATCCTAGATTTTGACCTGATACGTATGAAACTGCCATTTGTTGAACAAGATTTGTACCCCATGATATAAGATGAGATTCACATGTATACTGTAGGTGTGCCAGAGCCGTAGCCGTGGAGAACAAGATCAGGACAATATGGGGATTATGCTATTGGTTTGTCATGGCCCTTCTCCTTTTCCAACTGCAAATCATACCACTGCTCTCTCTTTCATCTCCATCCCGCAGGAATGCAAAGAAGTACTATGACAAGAAGGGTGGCGGCGATGACACGGACCCGGATGACACCCAGACCAAGCCTCCTAAGGCTAAGCACAAGAAGGAGAAGAACGCCAAGGACAAGGACAAGAAGACTAAGAAGGAGAAAAAAAATAAGTAGTCGCTCACGGTTTCTGATGACTACAAGTCATTTGGGGGTATAACTGTTGCCCTGGCAGTGCGCACATAGCACAAAGTGCAAGTTCAAGCCTTGAGATGTTTCAACCAGTTCAGTTGCCATATTGCAATGGTTGACCATTGTAGATTGATATCCTGGTTATACGGGCTCTACTTGATGGTGACGCTATGTGTGGCTAGGTTTCAGCTTGAAGGTATTCCAAGTTAATTCACGGCAGCAGGTTTAGCTTACTGGCTGCAAATCCATTCAGCGTTGAACATTGCAGAGACAACATCTAGATCGATCTGCAGTGCTGCAGTCTTAAAACAAAGGGTGTGGTACTGCAGTCGTTTCATGGGGCACTAGTCTTATGTATTGTTTGTTTACTGTATGGGAAACACTTTTGCGAGACATCCTGGAACCCAACCTCCGGTGACCCATGTGCCAGGTGTCAGGCCTGGTCGCACTATCCGTGGCATGAGTGCAGCAATTGGAGAAGGTGTTCCAGCCTCAGAGCACAGAACTCGTTGCAAGGTTGTTGTACAGTAAGATGGTCATCTTAACTTATCATTTCTCGATTCTCAACATTTCTGATCAAGCATCCTCGACTATCTGAAATGGATCCATATGAAATCGTGCCATGTTGATTCAGACAGTGCTGAAGAAGAACTACTTGAACTGCTGACTTGTCACAGATCTGACGCTGGACGATTTTCTTGATGTCAGAGTAGGATAAACTATATGTCATATATATAATATATTATATATATCAGATTAAAGTGTTTCCTGTATGAGTCTTGTTCGTGCAAGTGTTACTTTTGTGGGTCTGGCGATGTTTCAGAGAACATATTCAGGAAAGTGAAGGTCCATTCCCATGGACACGTCCACAGTCTTTTTTTCCTTCCGGCCATCCTAGTGCAAGCTCTGCGAGAGAGAAACGTGAATGTGAAAACCGTGAAGACAATCCCGAGTGCAAATACAACAAGATCAGTATTGGGTATCGTGATCGAACAATTCCAGCATCTCGCCAACAAATGCCACCACTTTCACCGCGATTGGATGCCCTGGTAACCAAGTGCCAAACGTTGAGTTGGATCAGTTTCAAGTTGTGCGACCTGAAAGCGGCAGCTGGTGCAATCCTACAACATGCCATTGATGTCACACTAGCACTCTTCCGAAAGGAAGAGCCTTTGATATTTAAGTTTGGGTTCACACATAACCCCATTTGGCGATGGACAAATCCTATTTATGGATATGCAACCGCGCGAGAACGCTGGAGCAACATGCTCATCCTCCACTACGGACCAGAGCCCTACACCCCAGCTATGTTAGAAGCAGCGCTGATTGAAAAGTTCAAGAGCAACTAACTTAATAAGCATCAGCACGTTTTTTTTTAGGTCTATGGCTGTTACACTATCTTTGAATACCAGCACAACATCAAAGAAAAAACCAAGCGTCCCTACGCAACAACCAAGGTAGCAAGGGATGTAAGAATGTCAGAGCTGGAGGTGACACTGTTGACCCGGATATGGCATCTTCTGGTGATCGCTTTATGACTTATGTAGTGTACAGATCCTTTAGGCACCCACCGCCAATTGCGAAAACTGAAGGTGCGAGTATGAAAGTGACTTCTCGAGCACTTGGCCCACAGAAAGGCTAAGCGGATGCAAAACAATGGAAACAAAAAGGTCAAGAGAGATCGCTGCAAAGAGCGTGCATGTCAACGCAGTGTGTATATTTCATTTGCAGTGCATGTCCATTTGGATATTCACATTATGGTAAATAACCTTGACCCACCCGGACTTCTAGAGAAGTTTGTTACCACACTTCCACTGTTTTAGTTTTTGTTGTTTTACATTGCCCTCTCTCTGACTGCAGTCCCTGCGCTGAGGCTTCATGTGCTGCTGTGATTCGCACAGCCCGCGATTTCGTGGCGGATGTGGGGGAATGCTCTGCCGCAAAGTCTGGTGGGTTGATAAACCTTTCAAAACGAGATCCCAAAAATGGTGAAAGAGATTGTCATAGATTGATGACAAAACAATGCAGGTTAGCGTTACCACTGAAGAAACGCTATCTCAAACTCCGTGATGGTGATCCGAAAATCCCATTCCTACGATTCCGGGATTGGCTATCCATGATGTTGCTTCACAACTGCATGCACATACTTGTTGGACTAGTTCGCCCAGACCATGATCGAGAACATGCAATTTTAACAGCATTCTGGAGGAATTTTGAATTGCAAGAACCAACTCATCCTATATTCGAAAGGGCGAGAAACGGTGAGATCATCCTGGGACGTACAATTCCTGTGTTGTTACATGGGGACGAAGGCCGCTCCAAAAAGAGGAGTGCCTTTCTTGTCACCAACATACACAGTGTTCTTGGGAGAGGAGTTGAAGTGGAGCTGCGCACTGCATCTCGAAAGCATTACCTGAAAATGCTACCAAATTTCATGGGGCACTCGTACACAAATCGTTTCCTGGCATGTGCAATGCATAAAAGTGCTTACACCGGAAAAAAATCCTACGTGTTTGACATTTTGCTGGAAAGATTGGCAGCGGAACTTGCTCATGTTTCATCCACTGGGGTGACTGATCGGTTTGGCACGCAATGGTGGGCAGTTTGTGTTGGAATTGTTGGTGACTGGCCATGGCTTCAAAAGTCTGGGTCTTTAGAGCGTTCATTTTTGAATGCAACAAAGCATCGCAGCGCTGCAGGGGCTCCACGGGTGTGCCGTGGAATTTGTCACTTATGTGCGGCAGGGCAACCTGGAGTGCCTTTCGAGCAGGTTGGCACAAGGCATCCTACTTGGAGAAATACGTTTCTACAACAGTCGCCATTCTCAAGACCAAGTCCATTCCAAGTTCTTCCACATGCCCCGGGTGAAAACCAGCTGGCACGGCTGTTTCATTTCGACCTGTTCCATTGTTTTCATTTGGGATTAGCAAAGAACTACCTTGGATCTATGATTGCTCTGCTGTCTCAACGTGAGCCAGGGACAAGCATTGACACCCGTTTCGAACAGCTCACTGCGAAATACCTGGGTTGGTGTTCTACAAATGGTCGACCAGCACATGTTCAGCGCTTGACCAAGGAAATGATCAACTGGGTCAGCACTACAGTTTACCCGACTGGAGGCTGGCACAAAGGGGACCTATCCACATCCCTTTTGTTGTGGGTGGAGTCCAGGTTCTTGAGTGAGGACTGGTCTGATGATGACCTACTCTTTCTTGGTGGAGAAGCGGCTGTGGCAGCAAACAAATTCATCAGGATTCTCTATACCTCCGGAGTTTGGCTTTGCAGTAGTGATGCTGCTGAAGTGGCCAACTACGGTTTTCGCTTCTTGCGGCGTTACTCTGACTGTGCATTGCGAGCTTTCCAAAGGAACTTGCGACATTTTGTAATTCAACCAAAAGCACATGCAATGCACCACCTCTTTTTAAGCATGTTGGAAGCTTCTTCTTTGGGACCTGTGATGTCAATTTTGTGCACAAGTGTGCAACAAGATGAAGACTACATAGGTAGAGCAAGTAGACTGAGCAGGCATGTCAGCGAAACACATATTTCAGAACGCGTTTGTGATCGATACCTACAGAGCGCTTACGCTCAATGGGTAAAGATTGGGTACATCATCCGCGCTGGAAGCTGAGATGAGAACTTTAGATATCCATATCTAAAGCATTGAAACTATATGTCTTTGTTTATCTTAATCCATCCTGAATTTCTTATCCAATGTGTTGACACTTCGACTTTATCAGTTGGATTTTGAAGATGTGCCTAGCTTTTGATATGTGACATGAACTTTGGCAATTGCCCAATCCTCAGCTCCCAGCATTTGTGGTGATGCCAGCGAAGTTTGCGAGGTCCAAATAGGACATGAGCAGGATTTAGCGGGGACGGCAAAAACCCAAAAAGTGGTCCGAAAACGAAACCTCGTGTTTTCATTGAAAACCTCGTGTTTTCAGGCAGACCCTACGTTTTTATCAGGTTTGGAGGGCCAAGGTAT
>Ga0126342_10011150_pt1 | contig 16066 bp, 14 predicted proteins | sample Cyp1metagenome_FD_92528 | JGI IMG/M metagenome (GOLD analysis project Ga0126342, IMG submission 92528) | Coral microbial communities from Lord Howe Island, Old Settlement Bay, Australia - Cyphastrea 1 metagenome | ecosystem: Host-associated > Invertebrates > Cnidaria > Coral ... | reverse complement strand
CTTTGACTAACTCTTTCCCTGACGAACTCTTTCTTTGCTAACTCTTTCTTTGACTAACTCTTTCCCTGACATTCTAAAAGTCCGTAACACGGAAGTTTCTCCCCCTAAACTTCCTTTGATAAGATACATATACATGTACAGACAGACAGGCAGACAGACAGACATGCATGCAGACAGACAGACAGACAGGCAGGCAGGCAGGCAGACAGACAGACAGACAGGCATGCATACATACATACATACATATAGATATATGTAAGTTATATGGTATCCGTTCATACTTGGTGGCTCTTCCATATTTGAACCAGTTCCTGTGGGATCCAACTAGCTTGAGGTGGCCGAAGTCCAAGCGCCTGGCGTTTCGCTGCTGCGTCATTGGTTCGGAGCTTAGTACGGATGCCTTTCTTGTACATAGATCATAGATGGTCATAGAATCAATGGCCATTTCAGGTACCGATTTATTGGAGGTACCTACCATATGTACGGCCTATTTTTCAGGGCTATGTAAGAGCTATGTACGGGAATATCCCCACAAAATATGGCCTTATATGGTACGGTACCTCCATTTTAGGATCCTGATTTTCTCATTGATAGAATATAATAAGGGTAAACCAATGGTATATATCAGTATATCATATACCAACACAGTATATCTTGTATAACTTAGGATCATCATAGAAATAGTATATCAGTATATCCTAACTTTGAGTCATCTTGATATACAGCAGGCTCGAGAGTAGACAGGGGCCTACATCTAAACTCAAACTTGTCTTGCAATATACTATAGAATGCAGCAGGCCTGGCCACAATAGACTCTACAGTCTCCAAGTTGCCATCAGCAAGTTGATCCCTCACATTCGTGACTCAGGTGTACTTAAGTGAGCGTTCATTGGCAGATGCGACCAACTGCTGCATGACATTGGCCCTTTGTGCAGAGCCAAACTGGTGCTTTGGCTGCCACAGATCTCCACATTTCTGGCAACCAAACACATGGACACGGGTAGCCACACAATTTTCACAAGAAAATCGAGCCAAACCGGCCGGGATAGACGGCTTTTCTTTCCTATTTCTACTTGCCCTGCTAGATAGTCCGCCATCTTCCTTGTTGGTTGCGTGTAAGAAACCACCCACAAGCACTCAACCATCACGAATGATGTAATGTAGTTCACACACACATTATATATATATAATTATATATATATAATATTATATATACATATATAATATTATATATATATAACATATATATATATATTTGCTATCTCGATATATCTGCATTTGTATTTCCATATTTGCATGCAGGCGCCAAGATGCTTTTGAGGCACACACACACCTATCTATATATCTATATATCTATATATCTATATATCTATATATCTATATATCTATATATCTATATATCTATATATCTATATATCTATATATCTATATCTATCTATATATATATGTATATATAATCTTATACGCATGCCATGCACAATGTTTTTGCAGCCCCTGTGCGTAAGGCGTTTGGCCCAGCAACTTCTGCTTGCTGCGCTTGCTGCCAGCCCTTGCAATGTCGACGCTGCGGTTTGTACGGCAGCAGTGTCGGCAGCCACTGCGGCAGGTGCTTCGATATGGCCAACTCAGCAGACTCACCCAATTGTTTCAAGATCCATTGGCTTCGCTGACTCTGGCCATTTTAAATATCCATTAAATGGCTTGAAGATGGAAGTGTTTTTGGATATTTTTGCTTTGGATTGCAACAGAGCATTGAGGGATCTTTTTGCAAGGTATATTGTCCCTTATGCGGCAGCGGGCAATCTGCCCCAGCTGTGCCACTGCTGTAGCTGCTACATCTGCGCTGGTGCAAAAGTCGCTCTGGCGGCAAGCTGGAGTCCTCTTGGCCAAGATGCAGGTGTGGCGAAATTTGAAATTTGGTGATCCCCAGATGGAAAGGGTCTCTTGTTTCACCCTCGACATGTCTTGATTCGTTTGGAAGGGTATGTTCGACTTCTGCTTTCGAACATGTTCAATGCGTTTCCGTTTCCCACCCATTTGTTCAACATTTGAAGGATTTTGAAGGAGCAGGTGATCATGATGATGTGACGCGTGCAGGATCATAATGTTTTGGCGCGGCAACGCAGGAACATGCTCTCCTCCCCAGCATTGCACTGCAAAATGTGGAGGTTTCAGCGGCTCAGACGCGTCGCTTGAAAGCATTTTTTCCGGGTGATTTTGCAGATGTTTATTGATGTTTCAGTTTCATCCCTGACCTGGCAGACCTGGCATAATCGACCTAAGTGACCTGGCAGGAAAGAATCCACCCTCCCTTCCTTGAACCTCGTAGTGCTGCCTTGGTTGGAGTCACATTGTTATTTTGATTTCATATATTTCGACGTTTCTTGTGCTGGCATTCCTATAGGCTCTTCTGCAGAGGCCTTTCTTTTTAAATGTCAGACGTTTCTACTGACTCAACAGATGCGACACACTTACCCAGCACCGGTTGGTTTCCGTTTAGACATCACGAACACCCAGTAGAAACATCAAGCCTCATCAAACTAAGATGTGCTAGTATCATATGAATCATAAGTTATAAGCTATAAGATCCAAAAGTTATAAGTGATCTATTTTTAATTCTTCAACGCTATTCATTTTCTTGGCGCATCTTTTTGCCAAGAAAAGGATGAACATTATTAAAAGGCGTGATAAGGCGTGCAAGAAACCATCAATAAGTCATCCAATAAATAACCAATCAACATCAATAAATCATCAACACATGTTAGAACAGCAATAGGATCCAACCATTCCCACATTTTTACCATAAGTATCCATGGTATAAACCATCGGCATATGGGTGTTTTATATCTTGCTATCTCTTGCTTTACCGGCCCATCCGTTGAGGCAACGCCTGGGCCACGGCCCTGCAGTCCCTGCAGTCCCTGCAGCTGGCTGTGGCCACAAGGCCCGGTAGCGCCGGTAGCGCCGGTAGCGACCCAGCGTGGACATCGGCAGTGGCGGCCTGTGACTGGGTGGAGGCCTGGCAGCTGCTGCGAAGAATGGAGGAACTGCAGCTGGAAGTGTTCCTTGGAAAATCTTGGAGACATTGACCAAATCTTGGAAAATTTAAGGCTGATTTCGGATGTTTTGATGGATGATTCCATGGATGATTTGGATTCTTTAGGGATTTTAATGGATGATTGATCGATGATGCTTGTCTTGGATGGCTGGTGAATGATTTTGATGGATGTTCTTTTTTCTCCACGGATGATTGGGATGAAACCTGACAAGTGTTGTTGCGTTTTAATTTCGATACTTTCCTGAAGCTGAATCATCTGAATCCTTGTGGCATCAGTGTTGTGCTAATGCGACTAGGTCCCAAGTCACTGCCACAGCGGCGGCTGGATCGAGCTGGGAAGATGCCCTGGCGGCAGTGGCGCTGCGTGCGAGTGGTGCCGCGCTCGCGGCCTTGATGAAAGGAGCGAAAGCTGGTTGCGCTGGTTGCTGGAGCCGTGCCCTGCAGCTGGCGCTGGCACAGCGTGACCTGGTGATATCTGGTGGATCTGAAATGATCTGAATCGACAAATTCTACGATCTAGGGACGTCTATGAGATGTCTGTGGGGTCTATGCTTCAGTTTCATCGTGTTGCAATGCACACTCTGACTCTTTTGCTTCAACTTGAGGGGTCACCTGCTTTTATCCACTGCAGTAGTGAGCAGTGCGTTGGGCTTCAAGGTGAGTGTCCCTCTATGGATCCCAAGAACCGCGACATCGGATTCAACTCCGCAGTTGCAGCTTGTGGTCTTGCAGGTGGGGTGGGCTAGGATGACCCAGTATGACCCAGTCAGGGTTTGACATGTTTGACTTGAATCACATCTATTATCATCTATTGAAATATCATTCAAATATATTCAAATATCAAATATCTTTATATAATGGATGCCGCATGATGCCGCCACTTGGTGACTTACTAAACTACTAAACAAACTAGATGTTGCTTAGCACGATATCTCGAGATACTGACGCATACTGACGCCTTCGGACAGTGTCAGTGTTCGGATGTGGAGTGTCCAGGCGAATGGCAGTTGGCTCAGCATGTCTTCCGGCTGCACGGCCATGACGCTGTGGGGCTCAGTGCCGCCTTGGGCCCTTGGAAGGCGCCACAGTCAGGTGATTCAGGTATAACATAACTCAGGTATAACTCAAAGTATGTCCAACTCGAATCCATGAAATCTCGCCATACGGCATTATACTTTCCAGTCAAATTCATGTCAAAACAGGCAAACCAGTTCTCCGTGAATCCAGGCAGCATTGGCGCTGCTACGTGCATCTGCAAGCGTTGACGATGTGTGTCCTTGAATTGCACTGTTGAACCCAGATGCCATGAACTTGAGATGATCCTGATATGTTTTGAAAGGTCCTTGGACGCTCAACACGGCTTCACAATCATGTCTTGAAATACATGCTGCATTCATCGATTCATGAAGCCCATCTCTACCTACATATTCTTGTTATATTCTTGTTTAGCATGACGTTACGACGTTAATAGCATCAAACTCAAGAATATGCAGCCAACATGCAAACATGCAAACATCATCAATGAAGTCATGGGAAACCATGCAGTGACGTTGCAGTTTTCGCTGCAGGTTTCAGCGTCGCCATTGCTTCCTGCGCACGCGCAGAAGAAAAGTTTGCATTTGACGTGATGGTGTTAGATTCTTGTGTTGAAGGTTCTTCTTGGTTTCATTAAGGTTCAAATCAAAACTGTTCTAAAGTTATAACATGTTATAACTGTTCCGATTTTCGAAGTCTAAGTTCCCCTGGATTTTTCAGCTGCCGCATCGCATCGAGCCGCGCAGCTCCTCCGCAATCTGAATGGGAACAACGCTCGCGGGCGGCCCTGCAGCTCTGTGACAAGCTGGGGGTCCCGGGAGCTGGGTGCTGGTGCCGCTGGTGCCGGTGCCGTTGCCGATCGCCACAGTTCGGCCAAGACAAAAATCGATTGGATTAGACATGATTAGACTAGGTGTGATTCGGTCAATTACTAGAGTAGATTAGAATAGATTAATAGATAGTTGAAATATGTTGAAATGTCACAATTCAGCCTGGGATGATCTATGATCATTTTAATTAGAAGCTATCCAAGTATTACACTCACATCATGCCTCGACCCAGGTCGTGGACAGCCTTCTCCAATGGCACCACAGGGGATTTGCGCCAGGCGTTCACAGTTCCCAGAGATTTCTCATTTTTTGGGTGTGACAGATCGCCTGAAGTCGTTCAATGGTGGTTTAAGTAGTGCTTAATTCCACCAAAACAAGATTCTAAACAGGGATGTTTATAGTTTATAATAGTTTATCTTTATATAGGTTTACCTACAGATATCCACAGAAAATATTGGGGAAACACCAGGAGCCTGAGCTGCTTTGATATTGACGCACTGCCGCACTGCCGCACTGCCAAGTGGCAGGCAGCGCAATTCGCAGTAGATGCCTGGGGTGGAGTTCTCATGAGAGGTCACGACTGCTGTGTGCTGTCGGCTCCTCGGTGTGACTCACTGCACGGGATGCACGGATGCACGGATGCACGTCACAGGTTGGCGGCACCTTACTGCTACGCACAGACCATCGACATCTTCGACTTTTCCATTCCGTTGCTGGTCTTGCTCTTTGTGGCTGGCATGTTTGGGTGGTAACATGTGGTAACTTTAGGAAGCATGGTGCAGCATGGTTGAACTTTCACCTGGTTTCTGGCAAGTTGGCAAGTCGCCGTATCATCTTGATGCCAGGTCATGTTATTTATCTGCGTTTCTTCCAAGCGCGCAACTGAGAATGAGCGGTCTACTGCAACACCTTCTGAGACAATAAAAAGGTAACCCACCTCAAACCTGACGAAACAAGTCCCAGTGTATCCCACACCAGAGATTGTACCATATCCATATATATCCATTCAACTTTCATCAGGTGTGTGTCATGTGAGTCATGTCATATCAGATTTTACCGCGATGTCTTCCTGCAAAAAAAAATGCGCAGGTCATGTGCCCTTTGGCTGCGACAGATGGGCAAGAAGGCTCCTGAAGAGCCAGGGAGCCCAAGACCATTCTTTGGTGATGCTACATCGTGCACATAGCTCGCATATATACTTATACAGATACAGAAGCATTAGATTATATATGTACGTTATGTAATGTTATGTATGTATGTATAACTACGTATATATATATGTATAACATTGTAGAACTGCATATATTATACACATGTGTGTGTGTGTGACTATATATGCCTTTTTATTGTGTGATTATCCAGTGTGTCAGATTGTCTATTGGATATCGTAGGATCTACTACTGATTATGTTGCATATTTCGTTGCATTCCATCACATTACACTACATTATGTTACATTGGATTACATTCCATTATATTAGAGGCATACTATATGTATACTGTATCACTCCAGTTTGGCCAAGCTTGGGTTTTGGACATCTTTTGTGGTAACTCGAGAGATGTCCAGATATGTCCAGCTACTACCACTATTTTGGATATTTTGGTAGTCCTCAGAGTCCTCAGGCTTCAACATCACCAATTACTCAAAACATCCATCAGCTATTCTCCTCGAGATTTTTCAGCATGTATTGAAGTGGCGGCCGACACACACTGCTGAAATTTTAAGTGGAGAAGAGAAGACTAGAAGACTCAAATTTGTGACCTTGTGCCCTGTTCAGAAGCTCCTCCTGCTATTTTCTCTTCAACCTTACTCCAATGCATTGGACTTGCTATCAAGGCCATACCATTGCACAGAATCATTGACAGGAATGTCCAAATCTCAGACGCCTTGCTGCAACCTGACTGAACTGCATTTCGAACATTTCGAGTAAGAGAAAATGCAAGACCAAAGAGTGAAATGAGCCTCATCAGCTATTTCTATCGGCAGTTTATTTGGCTCAGTCCTTGAGCTGGCTGGATTACAAAGTCATGGGGCCGCTGGCAAACATGCATTCAGCAAGCCAACAGAATCAAGAGCAAAGTAATGCACTAAATAGGTCCATCGCCTGGTCACTAGCTGGTCACGTCACCAGTAAATATATCATATTTCAATAGTGAGGAGAAAAAAGACAACCAGAAGCAACTCATTTCCATGATCTCTTTTAAAACAGTTTTGTAGGGCCGCTGGGGCCAAGCCAGCTTTGAGCCGGATGGAAGACGGCTCGCCGGTGGCTGTCTTGGTGCGGACGGAGGGTGCTCCCCAGACAGTGCCGCCGCTGATTGCTTTCAGTCAGGTGAACTCTTCCGTCTCAGTTGGAAGAGCTGAGAACAATCAGATCCCCCTGAATGACAAGAAAATCTCAAAGAATCATGCCTTGCTTCAGTTGCGGGCATGCAAGCGCAAGGGTGCGCAAGATGGAGAGGTCATGCGACGTGTTTTCATCAAGGATTCATCAACCTTTGGCACCTTTGTGAATGGAAAGGCTCTAAAGAAAGGTGAGTGGAGCATTCTTCAGGAAGGTGATGCCATAGGCCTCCGAAACCCACATGGGAACCCCTCCAATGGTGAGTACCGCGTGGCCTACCAGGACGCCCAGGTGCTTGTGAATGGTGCCCTGGCGCGTGGCGACAAGCCGGTGCAGGCGGTGCCCGCCTCAGAACCCAGTGGAGGCGCCAAGACCAAGAAGCCCTCGCTGCCGGCGAAGCCGGCGCTGGCACCGGTGAAGACCGAGCTGCCCGACGAGGCGCCCAGTGGTGGTCACAGTGGTCCAGGTCACCGCGATGTCGGCCGGGCGGATCCCAGGACGGCGCCGCAGGCGGCTGTGAAGGCGGAACCGGAAGCCGCTAGCCCGGTAAGCGAAGTGTCGGGAGGAGCCAGAAAAACTAAGGCAGAACCACAGGAGGAGGCCATGAGTCCATTGTCAGAAGTCAGTGAGGTTTCAGCTCCAGATGAAGACGAGAAGACAGCAACACCAGTAACAGCAGGTACAGTACCCGGAGTCATTCCACCTTTGCCAGGAATGGGAGCTCCTCCTTTGATGATGGTGCCTGGAGTGGGTTTGGTGCCCGCCCCTTTTGGATTGCCAGGTCTACCACCACCTGGTTTCCCCTTGCTGCCTCCCGGCTTCCAACCCTCTGCGCCACCATCAGGGCCTGTGCCCAATGCAGCTTTACCGGGCTCCAAGGAAGCAGGTGCCAAGGCAGCAAGCACTGCAGTGGTTGCGAAGCCAGTTGTGATAACCATTGGTGCTGAGTTTGTGGGGATGCTCATCGGCCGTGGTGGAGAGGTGGTGAAGCAGCTCTCCACTGAATCTGGGGCACGCATTGAAATCTCCAAGACAGAGAATGAAGGAGGCAAGGCTGGGGAGCGTACGGTTCTCATCAGCGGGCTGCAGGACCGGAATGGACTGGATGGGTTTGGCAGAATTCGACATTCAAGAGTTTCTTCTAGAAAAGGTAAAGTAGTGTAAAGTATGGTAAACTAATTAAGGCTAGGGATTCAAGAATCCGTACTACATACGTGCACAATCTTGCAAGCGAATCTGAATAATATGAATGATGATGTCATGATGAAGCTGTATCATGTTGTATCCATATCTCAAGATACCTGCATCCCCTTTGGCCAGTAATATACAATAATTATTTGAACATTTTTCAGGAAACAAAACTTACCAAAATTAAAGCTTGGTGCAGTAGATGCTGATTCGTTTTTGTATGTTTTTGGCTCGTTGTGGCTCCACACGACTTTTCTGCATTACCTCCCTCTATAGAGCTGGCGCATGTGGAGCGGTAGGGTCAAAACTGCAGATCGAGCGGAAGTATTTCTTCGGAACTTTTATTTTAAAGGCTTGCATTTTTCCAAACGAGGGCGCACTTTAAAAAGATCAGTTGGCACTTCGCAGCTCAAAGCACAGATCCGCACAGTTCTCGCTGGACGACCCTAACTGCCATGAGTTGCTATGTATCCTTCAGTGTCGATACGTATAGATATGATAGATATGATAGATATGATATAATTATACATTATATATATAGTTAAATATAAATGCTTTTGGGACCACAGAAAAAACAACGGTTTTAGAAAAACACGATCTGATTTTCGTCAGTTTAGGAAACAATCCATTTCGAAGGGTTCTTGCGCACAAGAGGCTCCAGCAGAATTTGTAGGTATCAATTGGGGGCCTAGGTATTTATACCCGTCTGATCCACTTTGTAGGTCTACAATGATCTATAGATTTGCAATGAGGACTGCATGCCCTGAGCCGTGAGGACTGCGTGGACAAGGCCAAGAAGTTGATCGAAGATGCCATTGAGAAGGCGAAAGAAAAGACGGGTCAGGTGAATCCCAACGCCTGCACCTTAAAGGTGCCACATGAGCTGATTGGGATGCTGATTGGCAGAGGTGGAGAAACCATCAAAGATCTGAAGAAAGAGAGTGGAGCACGGATTGACATCAGCAAAGAACCAGATGAAGAAGGATCTTCGGATCGTTTGGTCAACATCACTGGGCCACCTGAGTGTGTGGAGTATGCCAAGAAGATGGTTGAGGAGATGCTTGGAAAGTCCCGGGAAGGTTTGAGGGTTAAAATGGAAGAAGATGACAATGGAGGTTCAATTACCCGTGCTGGTGGGCGAATCATCAAGGTTCCACTTGAAAGTATTGGTGTCTTGATCGGCAAAGGTGGGGAGACAATCTCCAGGATCCAGAAAGACTCCAATGCCCGGATCGAAATCAATCGGGATGACAAGGACAGCCGGGAGCGCAATGTCACCATCACCGGGACTGGTGATGCCATCGAGAAGGCCATTCGCGCCATTGATGAAGTCCTCGATGCTGCAGAACGTGCTGGGAGAGGTGCCAGACGAAGACGAGATGCCGATGAAGGTGCTTTGGTGCCTGTGGATCGCAAACCTTCTCCGGTGAAAGATGGCTGGGTGGCAGAAAAAGTTTACATTGATGAAGTGGGGATGCCTTATCGACCCAACTATGTGCCGGAGCATGAGGATGGCTTGCCCACCGACTTGGAAATCTTTGTGAAGGGTCTGCCCAAAAGCTGTGCTGAGCGAGAGCTCTGGGAACATCTCTACAGGCTTGGGGCCACTGATGTGAAAGAGATCCTCTTGTTGCGCAGGCAGAAGCAATCGAAAGGAATGGCATACGTGGTCTTCAATCGGCATGAGCATGCTGTCCTTGCCAAGAACAAGTTGCAGGGTATGCCAGCATCATCCATTCCCTGTGCAGAAGCCTCACAAGAGCAGCAAGTGCTCCAAGTTCGCTTCTCAGAGTCTGAACGTTGCATCAATGGTCGCAGCAACGTCTACGGTGCGGATATGGCCATCCTGTTGATGGGACCTCGTGGCAGAGCCATGGTAGAAGTGAAGGAAGCCTCAGGACTGCGAAAGGTGACCCTCACAGGGCGCAACATGAAGTCCTTTGGTCAGGTGGATGAGGATCCACGGGTGCACCTGGTGGTTTACTACGAGCCAGACGAAGTGGACAATGTTTCCAAAGCCTTGGAGCATTGGGGAAGGCAACTGGGGGAAATCCATCGCGAAATCGTCGAGCGCAGCAAAGGCAAGGGCAAGGGCAAAGGTTGGCCCTGGATGCCACCGCCCTATGGACACCCTGGGCACCCACCCTGGCCACCGATGCCTGGTCGCCCTCCTGGGCCGGCCTCACCCTATGGGCCCATGCCGCCACACATGCATCCCATGATGCACCCGCCACCTGAACCCGTGGTGGAGGCCCCGGTGCTTCTGACCCGTCGCACCATGGAGGATGGAGAACTGAGCAGCGACAAAGTCATTGAAGCCACCAGCTTGCGTGGGAGAGAACTCCGATGGCAGCCTTGGCCAGAGGTCACTGGTTTCAATAGCGACTGGAAGGTCATTCCTTTGAGATGGGGACTCCGTGGCGAGCTGTTCGCTCTACTTCGGCATCGCCAGTCCGGAGAAACCAAGGTCTGTGCAGCTGAGGTCCAGCATAGTTTGGAGAAGTGGCCAGTGTTGCACACGAATTCCAGCTCTTCCAAGGGTGCCAAGTACAAGTCCTTCACCTTCAACGAACACCTCTTTGTGATTTCCATTGACCGGGATTCTGGTGCCTTGAAGGTCTTCCATGTCCCCGACCCAGGCTCCGCTTGGAACGTGGCCTACGAAGCCACCCTGCCAGAGGAGCCGTCAGAGGAGTTCCCCATGAGCCGCTTTGCGAAGCTGTGCGTCTTCTACGGCATGGATCGGTGCCTCAGATTGGTCAGCAGTTGTACCGACTTTGCTGGGAACTCTTTGTGTTTCTTTTTTATTGGTTGTGCTGCATCAGTGTTCATCCGGTATTTGCTGTGAGCGGTTAGGGGGAACAAGATGAAGCAAGATAGCTTTTGGTTTTTCCTGCTTCACCTTCCTTGACAATCCTTAACAGTAACATGACGTTCTAGTTGCCAACCCCTTTGTATGCACCAGTCTGTGAGATGATAACTGGAGTTTCCAAAGGCTGAGGATGTTGCCAAAGAACTTTCATCTAATTTGGGATTGTGACACAGTTGCCACTACAAATGGGTAGCTGGTGTCAAACCTCCAATTGGCAATAGGCAAGTACATCGGCAAACGTGGTAGGAGCATGTAGGAGCTGGGGATGATTTCCAACGTCCAACATTTTTTTGGAACTCCAAGTCCATCTTGAGGATCCCATGTGTAGTGGCCGTGGAGCCACGTGCTGAGATGGGCTCCACCCGGGTCTTCCGCATCAGTGACCCCGGCAAGGCCTGGACGCCTTGTGGTGAAGCCCCACCCCTGCCACAGAAGGTGCGGCTGTTGATGGTCTACACCAAGGCCAGGGCACCCGGCCCAGCCTTTGAGGCCTGCCTTTTCGCCATTGCCCTGGGGGAGCTGAAGGTCTACCAGGTTCCGGCAGATCTCGAACAGCCTTGGATTTTGATCTCAACTGTGCCTTTTGCCGATGATACACGGCTCAGCTGCATCTACGTGCTGGGAAAACCTGAGCCTTTGCTGATGGCTGGCAGCCCCACGGAAAAGATGCAGAAACTCTGCCACCTGAACCTGATGGAGTGGCGATTGGCCAAGCAGGATGACAGATTGCCACCGCCCAAGTCACCTGTGGTGGAGGAGAAATTCAGCAGGCCAATGGCATCCCTTTGGCCTGACAAAGACGGAGATCCAATCGTTGCGCTGCCTGTGGATTGCACTGCTGACCTGGCGGTCAGTCGACATCATTGGGTCACCACACCCATCCTCCCACCACAAGGTGAGTTCCATCCACCGGGGCCCAGGCCACCCTTCGATTTCAGACCTCCCACCAGGCCACCCTTCGAATATGCCCCAGGACCTCCACCTTCAAGGCCACCCTTTGAGGCGATCAGCCCAGGTCCTCCACCATTTGATCCAGGTCCTCCACCAGGGAACCTCGACGTCAATGGCAAGACCGAGGAACCCGAACGCCACCGCCGGCGCCGGCATCGCCACCGAAGGGATCGGGACGAGGGCGACGGCGAGGGCCGGAAACGCCGCAGAGCCGAAAAAGCGGAGCGGGATCGGCGCGCTGAGTCACCGCAGACGTAGGATATTTGGATCTTTTGGCCCTGCATTTCGTGCCTAAAACAGTGGCGGCTGATTGCAGAATTTGCTGAGGTGGGGGAGTAGTTTGAGGTTGTTTGAGCCGTTTGGATGTCACTGCTGTGCTTCACACATCACAAGCACCATGGTCAGCGTTAAATGTTTGCTTGGATGCAGTGGGATGCAAACATGAACTGCGCTTCATGGGCAGAGGATCCAACACTTAAAAATGCAGCAGGACGCGCGACATTTTTCTGCACGCTATAGAATGGTGATAGCTTTCTGCAAGGCTGTGAAGGTCAGAATTCTGGGTGCTGAACACTGCACTTCGCAATGAGGCCACAGAATGCCCTGGATTTGGAGCCCGAAGCTTACATCACTGTTCTGTCATCGGTTGCTACTGTGCAACCCAGGAAACTTTGGCGAATGTCGTGTCATCATCAAGACCACCAGGGTCAATAGCTAAAATTAAAAGTGCCGGACAAAATCCTAGGGCCAGTCAGTTGGTAAGATTTGTTGGGACCTTTTGGTCATAGAGATTTCTTATCTCATTCCAAAAAAACATGTGAATTCTGGGTTACGAACGTTTACTCATTCTCCTTATATAATTGTGTTTTCAACATTTTCAACATGTCTATTCTCAGCTATCTTCACACAACTTGCGAGGCAGAAGCTCATGGCCATCTGGGGCACTTCCTGCCTGGGTGGGAAGGGCGACTATCACAAAGCCCTGCCCAAATCACAGGAATGGGGACGAGCAGCTGCCAGCTTTTATGCCACCATGAAGCTGGATTTCGGCTTTCAGGCTGCGCCGTTTCCGGGTACAAAGATTACAAAGCTGGCTTTGTTGGTGGACTTTAGCAGTAAATTGAGCAGTAAATTGAGCAGTTATGGCCAAGGTTGAGCTTTTTTTGGAAGATCAATGTGGGTAGTTTGCAAAACTATATATGCAAAGATCGCATTTAGATCACGCACAGGTACTTCTTTAATATTTTGAATGTATTCAGTGCCCGCCATGGCCATGACATGCCATGACCGTATATGGCCGTCATGGCCCTATAGTCATTGTCAGGCCGACAGCGTGCGCAACCAGTTCGAGCACTTGACTTCGCTTTGGCGGTCACATGCGGCCATGGTCACTGACCTGGCTATCCAAGATGCCTATGAGAATCGCTGGAGGCGGGATGCTGATGACGGATGGGTGAAGGTGGATGAGTGAATATTGAAATATAATTGTGATATAACATGATGTAGCTTTGCTAGGGCTGCTAGGGAATGCCACTGGGCAGTGCGCTTCAAGATCTGGAGACTCTTAAGATCCGCTGAGACGTTAGCACTCCAACAGCTCTTGGCAAGTTTTTTTTTTGGTAAATCCAACAGCTGTTGGAATCCCACAGCACGAAATCTAGTTGCTGATCTCTCAACGTTTTCCTCGACAGGTGGAGCTCTGGCTCTTGGAGTGATCAAACGGAGCCAGTGCGGATGGATGTGAACGGCAACAAGGCGCTCACCTGGGCCCGGCACAAGTTTGTTGCTATAGGATGCTATAGGTTGCTGAAGGTCAAATCAAGAGATGGCTAGCCATATATCAAGATACAATAAGACACATCAAAACAAATATATATATACACATATATATATATGTATATTATATATTAAAAAATTCAAACTATTCACAAGATTTGAGACTGGATCAGTTCACAAAGTTGAGCAGTGGAGCGAACTGACTGCCAAAGTCATCAGCACAGTGCCACCAACGTGCCGTATCGGGAAACCTTTGGCTCAGGGAGACAAGGCATCGCATAGGTCAACCGTCAAGTGGGCTCTGGCCCGTGGCCCGTGGGGCATGGCAGTTGCGGCCGAAAAAATAAATGCTTGGTTTGACTTCGCAGCGAGGGAGTGTTTTGAAGAACGCCACTGGGAAGTGGCTGCAAGGCTGCCAGAGGCAACCTTGTCCCATCGCTCAGGAGCATTAGGAGCATTGCTATGCGGCCATTTGATCAGGTTTGATATGACAGATATCTTCGTCGAGGGTGCACCCGAAAATCCGTGCAACTTGCTAGTGCGGCCCGAAGTCAGAGGGCAGTACGATCAGGGCAACTCGTTGAAATTTTGGCACTGCTGTGTTTCAGCAACATGGGAATTGATAATAACTTTTGTAGCCCTTTGCTTCAGTGATTCATTGTCATTTGATTCACCACAAGCCACCTACTTGTCCATGGCAAATGAATACCAACAATATCAAACAATATCCAACCATTCCAATGTCATTGTGACATATTATGTACCTATGTATCTATACTATTCTATACTTGCTTACTACATGCATGCATCTGATATATCTCTATCACTGTAGCAGTCTTTCCTTTTGGCCCTTCGCATCCTTTTTGTGCCCTTCGACACCAGGTGCAGAGCTGCAATTGTGGTGGCGAAGGACCCTGGCACCGGGCGATTCGATGGTGGAGCGCACGAGCAAACTGTGGGTTCTACGCATGGCGTCGCTTCTTTTCGGCAACTCTTCTGGCCCCTTCAGGAGACTGGGACCCGACTGGGATCCAATGGGCATTATGAACAGTATATGAACAGTATGAATTTCATGTGAATGTTTTGGATTTATCGACTTCCATTCGCAGTGCTCCTCTCAGTGCCTGTGTGGTCGCCCAGGAATAGCTTTTTCTACGACACCGTGCCCATTTCAGCCCGCCATCAGCTTCGAAGAGACTTTCCATTGACAGGGGACTGCGCGTACGCCTGCTTTCAGGACAATTTCGAGATAGGGCATGGCAGGGCATGATATCCCCAACATTCCCCAACTAGCATAGTAGATCTCACTGGATTTCATGGATTTTGAAGATTTTTGAATGATGTTTTTGGTAGGGATGGTGATGAGCTGGCAGGACTACGATGGAGTCGGTCAAGAAGGCATTCTGGTCTGTCGCAACATGGGTCATCGCAATCGATTTCGGGTGTCGATGATCTTCAGTACTCCTGAGGAGCCTCGTGTATCAAACATTTTTTGATGATCTTCCCCCCTCACTCTTTTATATATAATTTTAGGATATTTTAGGATATCTAAAGATGCGTTATTATACCAATAGGATCCAGTACGTATAGGTAGTGTAGGCCATATCGGCACCATGTCCTGTGCTAATTATTTACATCAATTTCCCGGTTGCCCATGTTTGCCCTCCAATGAATCCAGACCTTTCTCCTGCAGGACAAGTGGCCGCATTGGGCCTCGCTACTTTTCAGCTTTCTGACGGATATGATCCGCAAGGCCATTGTGCGATTTCTAAATCGGCCAGGCATCCAGCAGATGCGTCAAGTGGATGAGGAGTTCTATCTGGCGCCTGGGAGGAGTCAGGGATTTTTGAGAAACGTTTGAGGTGTACAATGATGAATTGTGTACACTTCATACTTGGTTGAAAACGTCGTAATATGTCGTGTCGTAATTGCTAAAATTTACGACGTATGGTGTATGATATGTGCAGGTGAGAACAGATACGACACAGTCTTCAGAACAAACCAGAAGGAAT
>Ga0126342_10011149_pt1 | contig 16066 bp, 15 predicted proteins | sample Cyp1metagenome_FD_92528 | JGI IMG/M metagenome (GOLD analysis project Ga0126342, IMG submission 92528) | Coral microbial communities from Lord Howe Island, Old Settlement Bay, Australia - Cyphastrea 1 metagenome | ecosystem: Host-associated > Invertebrates > Cnidaria > Coral ... | reverse complement strand
TCTGACTCTTTCTCTTCTCATCTTCTCTCTTCTAATCTTCCTCTTCTCTCTGCCTCTCCCCTACTCTGCTTTTCATCTGTCCATATTGTCGGAAGTTTGACTTCTAAACTTCCTTCGATAAACACCTATAATGGGTAATAATTTTTGATAGCCCTATATAGCCATTTAAGGGATTTAATGGGATACAACCATTCGTTATGGATATCAGAATATATGAACCATTGAGAATGCCATTGTTGATTGGTATTTGTTAGGGTTTATTGGTTTACGAGGGATTATTCTAATTAGTTTGTTTAAGCCATTGATAATACCATTGTTGATGGGTTTTTAGAGGGATGATCCATGATGATTCTACCTGGTTTACTAGGATTATTAGTTTTGAAAGGGATTATTTTAGCTCGTTTAAGCTGGAATAGCATTGTTGATGTTTTTTAATAGGTATGATTCTATCTGATCTCATAGGGATTATGAACCAACGCCTAGTAGGAAGACTTGCCAACCAACCAGTATTTCATGGTATGGTATACCCATCAATTGGGATTACTAAAAATAGGGATTATCCATTTTGAAGGATGTAGCCATCAATTGGGACTACCTGGTTTATATAAATAGGGATTATGAACCAACCAGCATAATAGGAAGACTTACCAAAAAGTATTTCATGGGATGATAGGGGAATTTTTAGTGGCTCACTTGGGTGGTTCTATTCCCGTCAATTCTGGGCTTTTTGTTGCTGAATATTCTGGGATTTAAACGGATTTACATTTTTTTGAGGCAGAAAATTGGGATTGAGCCATCAAAAACGTGGGTTGCCATGGTTTGTCTACCAAAAATCCCAATCAACTTACTTTTTTCGAGCAACTAGCTATCCCAATTTATGAGAACTGGTCTTGAAAACGTGGTTCAACATGTTATTCATGTCCACATGTCCCGCCAGGAAATGGACCTGAACTTTGGCACCCGCTGTCCTTTCAACAGTCGCATCAATCGGCCCTTCTTTTTCCACGTGTGACCTGGTGATCAATGGGCGATTGGTGATGGTTCAAGGTTGAAATGGCATCCTGATTTTCTGCATAATGGTGATTCTCCCATCATGTTAAAGCATAATCCCAGCATTGTCCCAAGGTCCATCATTATCCCCATGGATTTTCAGGTCTTCTCCAGCCCCATCACTTTCCACCATGGGGATGATGTGAAAAAGGTCTCCATCAAAAATTATTCGGTTACCCCAAAATTTTCATGATTTGTTTACAACCCTTATATATATGTTTCCCTATGAAACTAGCAATGTGGCAACAGTTGGCAGTCTTATCTTGAACTTTCTACCCACAGATGATGGACTCGAGGCAAAAGACCAATGGCAAGCTGAGCCTCGTGGCAAAGAAAAAAGGTCCATGATGCGAAACCTGAAGATATGGGGCTTTCTTAAAATGGTGGATTCCCAAGTCACCATAGGTTTCAACATGTTTCAATAATAAAAATGGTCTGACTTGGATGATTTGGGGCTGAGTATATACAGGTGAAGAGCATGCCGGCTACAGGAGTTGAAGATTTGCCAAACAGACTTTAGTCGGCAATGATTGAGTTGGAATAGATCAATATAGAATAAGATTTGGGGTGCGAAAAGAATATATGGGCATGTTGGTTTTTCCAGCAACACATGCACCTGACACATTTTGCCCGTACAATGTCATTTAACTGTTCGTCACACTGTTTTGTATACTATGTGAATGTGGGTATAGCATGGTATAGGTATCATAAATATATTATGTACATTTGTATGTGTACCTATGACATGTATATAGACATATCATGTTGTTGTTCAATTGCATGATAGGTTTCAGTTTCTCAAAATCACATCCACACCAACACCCTCTCTCATATGTTTTGAGGGGGGGGCAGGGCGTCGCAAAAAATGGGTTTGTCCGGCATAATATGTGTGTGTGTGCCAGTGTGTCTATGCGTGTGTTCGTTTCTATATGTATACACATAAATCTGATATATATATATATACATATCAATAATATCCTAAGTTTCTTTACCGGGAAGGTGTCATAAACCTTGAAAAAAGTTTGTGTGTGTGTCCGTCACACCACGTAAGGATTGCAATAATATAGTGTTCTTTGATGTTTTTGTCTATGATAGAATTATAAATATTACACATCTATTATATTGCTATATATATATATCATGTATGTGAGCAAACACTGTCATATCTGTCATCTACATGAGTCTACATGTGCATTCAAAATCCCTAAAACTAGGTTACCCTCCGCCCTCAGATGTTTCTAGGCCTCTACTGCAACATCTTGGTGGAAGCTCGTTCCCTTGATCGGGATCGTCAGAGCCCTGGCTGCAAGGTGCTGACAAAAGCACGATCGTTAGGCTGACGTCGATATAGATGTGATTAATGGTTTTTTAATATCAATATAAATATAAATATATACATAGAAAATGGTTTATCAACAATATATTGTTATATAGTTGTTGGGATACAAACATAGCATACGTTTCCATATAATATGGGTAAGACAAGAATAAACCATCTCCCGGTCATCACCATTTTTTTAGGTGGTATGGTTACCATTCCCAAATGGGTGGTTTACTATTGTTTTAACCACATTGCTGTTATATAGATAATGGGTTATCAGTTTATCATTTTGTCATAATACAGATGTCCCCTATTCTTTGATGATACCCATTTTCAGATAGCCATGGATGAATGACCATGATACAAATATCGGGGGATACCCAGGCTTCATGGACAGCTGCTTCGCTGAGAAAAATGACAAACTTAACCTAGAACACACTTCCAAGAACCTGAAAATGAATGTTTGCAAAGATAAATCAGGACACTTGAGTGTTTTCCTATCATCAGAATATATGGTGTTTTCCTGTGTTTCCTGACTCACATTTCCCACACGTTTTGCCGTTCGGTTGACCTGTGCATAGGATGCTGTTGGGCCTTCAAGTCTTTCAGCAGCATGGTGATAGCCGCGCGCGCCTTGAGTCTCTTGGCAATGGTACTTTACGATTTTTTTTGGCTATGAGTCAAAACCCTGGCACCCCAGGTACCCTAAAATAGCTTCGCTAGCTTGGCTAATGGATGTTTATTCTCCAAAATATGGCAATTTCATAGGTTTTGACCCATCCCCGTTTTTTTTGCATCTATGTAGCATGAAATAAACCATTTTTTCGCAACCCCCAAAAAGATAGAACATGGCAAAATTTACAAATAATGGGATGGACAATATATATATATAGAAATGTTTTTATTTAGTCAACAAAAAATGAAGTATAATGATGAATATGATGGGGATATAGTGGTGATGTATGTAACATAATGGGGTTCACACTCAAAGTGGATACATGTGTAGTTAATTGGGGCTATGATAAATAACCAACTTAAAACTGGCGGGCCCACCTTGTGTATATTATATATATACATGTGTAGATGTATGTGTATATGTGAGGAGTTATCTATTTCTATAACATTATTTTTGGTATTCTTTTGGGTAAGGCAATCATCTATATGGGGATTATAATGGAAAATGGGACAATTATTGGACAATGCGGGGTAGTATAGGATAATACTGCGAAAATAGTGTGATTTGATTGGTTTGCATCCATGTCGGACTGTGGGATATTCACCAACGATAAACACTCGGGATATAGCTGATGCAACCAACACGTGGATGAGCTATGTTGGTGCGAACAACGCTAGAGTTTTGACTCATCCCCATATATATAAAGATAAGATGTTTAGAGATAGATCGGTGGACAAGACCATGTGGATAGACAAATAGATGTTGATACAAGTGTATATATATATGCGCAGATGAGGCACTTACCAATACTGGTTGGTGGTTTAGAACATTTTTGCCATTTCATATATGGGATATCATCCTTCGACGAATTCATATTTTTCAAGATGCTTATTGCACCACCAACCAGATTATTATGGTATAATATCCATCATTTATGGTTAATATAATATCCCACTATAATAATATATACCATTGTATATATATACCATTTTAATATCCATTGTATATACCATTATATATTTATATACCACTATAATGTTTTTTTATATACCATTATTATGGTACTATAAATATCCCATTATTTATGTGTGTAATAAACAGTGTACCCGCACGAGATCATCGGACGGAGGAGGTCACAATCAACCAGTGGGCCACCTTTTCCTCTGGTTATGACTGGTACAGTTCGCCATGGAAAATGATGGCCAAAATAGATGGTTTACCGTTCGCTATAAAATGGTGATGTTCTATAGCCGCGTTAAATAAACAGAGGGTATATTCAACATGAAAAATGTCATAATGATAGAATGGCTATCAAACATATTTCTATGTGGCTTCATAGTGAAAAGTGTGATATCCACACAGGATTCACAACAACCATGAAAATCAATGAAACTAATATGTTTTCCATGCTAAAAAGTGAGACTCCATCACTACCAGTTGAAGCCGAAACAGCACCGGCAGCGTGCTGATTTCTGAGGCACCGTTCATGGAGGGAAGTGCCTGGGCCTTCATCGGATTTTTTCTGTGCAGAGGAATCGTGGTAGGGTAGACCATTCGTAAATGCTGATACTTGGATTGATGGTGGCTAGCATACTATGAATAATATCAAGCTTTGATTCGCAATATATATATATACAATATTATAATATATATATACAATTATACATACAATTATATATTATTCTTGATCTGGCTTGGAAGTGCAGTTCCAGTGAGCTGAGTGGATTGATTTTGACCAAATCGCTTTTTGGGGGCTCCATATCCCAACATTTTTCCGGACTTTACTAGAAAAACCATGTGTATGTGTGTGTAACATCAATTGCACCCCCAAGTATAGTAGTGATAGATTTCAAACACCAACACCTCATACATTTGGATTATATGAGTGGGGATTTTGAATAGTAATGATTAGAATGGGATAAATCTTTCATAGTGACAATGAAGCGGATAATAATAATACTGAATTTGGGATTTTTCATTGTTTTTTTTCATAGTTCTGGTTGTTGTTTTGTGTAAAACATCTGGAAAGTCATCTGACGCTGGAACGATGATCCCATCTGATGTGAATTTCGGAAGGAGTTGTGAGTTGTCGCTGGTAACCAGGCAGTCAATTTACCACCAATAGGTTGTTTGGATGTCACCAAAACTTGCTGTTTGTCGCTAGATTAACACGACGTTGCCATGTTACATCATGTTACATTGTCATGATGTTTGGATTCTCCTGTGCAACAAATCCACGACCTCACTGCGACGTCACAGAAATGATTGCATTATGGGGGAATCATCCCCAAATGGCTGAACTTTTCTGGGTTTTTGAAGTATTGTATTAAATTCAGATGAGCAAAGTAGTTGACAATATGACAGGAATCATAAATCATGGATACTATTTGTTGATGATACTCTTAAAAGATCCCAGTCAAGAAACATGGGGTTCCACTCTTTCAACCCAAGAACATGGTGGGGGTGAAACTCAATATGTTCTATATATCTATAGGTTTTATAGTTAATCACTGGTCAATAACCACGGTTATTTTCCTCATTCAAGCGTAAGCCCATTTCAAGCGGCGACGAAACCGATCACTGCTCGGGCTGTGCTGAAATGTTTTGGAGCCAAATAGTTGGGGAGCATTTGGCATGTGCTTGCGAGTTGAATATGTGAAATTTCTATGTGTGATTTGTCTAATCCCTGTTTCTGATTGAATCTCCATAACTGGGCTAGTTCACATCATTTTTCCATAGATATTCCATGATCCATAGAATCATGATATATCCATTTAGAGATGTTTCATTCATAGATATTCCATTAATCCAAGATATCTCTGTTACCCTCTGGTAAACTAACATAGCTATGGAAAATCACCATCTTTCATAGGTAAATCAACTATAAATGGGCTATTTTCTATAGTTATTTTGACATAACCAGAGGGTATAGTATATGCCATGACATTCCCATGAAAATCGCAAAGGCAAACTCCAACGCCGCCACCGAGGTGACCAGCACCCGGCGCCACGTGAAATTTGGCGGCTTGGAGGTGGAGCAGAACACGGAGCTTTTCGTGGCAGCGTGGTGCTTCCGATGTCGCCGGAGCTGGGAAAATTCATGGGGATAGTGGAAAGATCCACCATTTTTACATGGGAAATTTCACGTGAAAAATGGTGATTTTCCATAGTTATGTTGAATTGCCAGAGGGTAAATGGGAAGATCATGGGGATATGATTGGGATATTCATATATATCCATGGAATATTGGATGTGATGCCCAAAAACCGGTTAACTTGAGGTGCCATGCTAGCTGTAGGAGATGTCTTAGTTGATCCTTAGTTCTTGCCCTTCATCAACAACCTTGTTGTTGTATGTTATTGTGTCTTTTACTACGGTGTGTATTTTGCTGGAGGGCGGCCCTGGCCCACGGGCTGCGGAGGTAGTCATTGACTGGCGGCTGATTAATTTCTAGCAACCTGGAACCAGCCTTGACCTTTCCACCCTTCTCTCCAAATTAGTTCCCAAATTATCCAGCCCTGGAAGTGTCTCAACTTGAAATTCATATCATAATTTTTGCCCTTCAACTTTGGCACCCTCCATTACCTCCTGGTTCCCCATATCAACTGTCGAAATCCTACCTCCAACCCTGGAAACCTCCAACCCAGGGTCTTCATGTGCCAAGGTAGCAACACTACCCGCAGGCGTTTTCTCCCTTGAGATGTCGCCCCTTCCTGCGTTGTGAGATCGTGAGAAAAAATCCAACGAGCTTTGGAGATTTCACAGTTGTGGGCATCTCAGCATCTGAAATGATTCAAATGGCAATATGTCCCTGGAAAACAAAAAATACGTCGAGGTCACAAAGTCCATTTCAGAAAACGAATAGCAAGTTTCAAGTTTCATCCCCGAAACCCATTGTGCCTTTGCAACCCATTAATTCATGCATGCCGCGCCGCGCACCCGGAAAAAAAACAAGCAGAGCTGGCGAGACACCGCCCTGCTGGAACCAGATGAATGAAGTCCATTTTTCTTGTTACATTTTCCTGTAGAAATCATTCGAAATCATAGAATTTGCTGGGGTTCCATATGTTCCATGTCATGTCTCCTTGGTTGACTCGACCAGGGCGGATGGAGCGACTCAACAGACGTGTTTCTGGACATCCCCTAGCGGATATCTTTATGGCTAGCCAGCTGATTCTGGGATCAGGTTTGCTGAAAATCACATATATATATACTGGTTGGTGGTTTCAAACATTTGGATTATTTTCCATAATGTATGGGATGTCATCCTTCCCATTGACGAACTCATATTTTTCAAGATGGTTATTGCACCGCCAACCAGCCAGTCATATCATAATTCGTATTAGAGTGTGATGGCCAAAGGTTGTGGCGTTTGGTCACTCGGAAAAAGTTCAGCCAGATATAATTTGATCATTTAAATCGATTTAGTTTTGGTTTTCCAGTGGTAAAGCCATCCGTAAAGCCAAGATATTTTTGGCAAAATGTCAAAAGGTATTCTCAACAAAATGAAAGTGAATTGTTTTTCGTAATCCTCTGGTAATGACGAACCAGTTTCGAAGTGCAAAAACACCCATTGTTAATCACCAATTGTTTATAGGTCCATCTATAAACGGAGGTTTCCCAAGTCATGGGGGCACCCCGAAATCATCCAGTCGTCATGGATGACCATGACTTAGGAAGCCTGTGGTGACTTGGGGGATCCCCACTTAAGAAACCCCATTTATCAATGCTATCGCCATGAATTGTCATTGTGATATTCCATATTTTGGTAGTTAAATCCCGATCAAATAACCAATCAACGCTAGGCCCATTGGAGTGTTGACTGAAAATTCCCATTCATATTCCCATCAATATCTGCTAGTGATTATCCAGAATATCCCATGAATATTCCCATGAATATCCCATATCCCATTGACACCTCTACATTTTCCAGCGTTTTTGTGGATAAAAAATCATGCGCCAAAGGTTTGGAAGATGCTGGGGCAGCTCCGCATGCTGAAGCAGGGCCTGCAGGACGAACGCAACGAAAGATTTTTTCCGTCATTTTCAGACATACCCACATTATCCCACATTGACATGGAGATATACTGGGTATATAACCAATGATGATGATCTGATTCATGGTGTCCTAAAAGATTAAAAAAAAAAAGCATTGCTTACGTGGAAACGTGCTGAAAATCTAGTTTTAGATTATCTCAGATGATGACGAATTATTTGTTTGAGGTTCAAAGCACAAGGGACTCGTTCAAGACTATTTTGCCCCTGTTCTATAGTGTTATGTATTCATGTATAGATATATTATATATAATATACACAAAGTAATATACAGTATATACATATACATGTATACTATGTATGTATATATGTATGTGTGTGTCATGCAAATATATATATATATATATATGTGCTATACACACATATATGTATGATATTAATATACATGCATATATATATATACGCAGAGCCTTGAAACATCTTTTTCTATACCTGCAAGAAATTGCATGTTCTTGGGAGGGATACACAAATCACCACCAAAAGTGTTGTGGATACCAAAGGTGATTTCACCACCAGTGGATAAATCTTGAGGACCCCAATCCTCGAATGCAAATGTTGATGTTTCCCAAACGGTGATGCATTGCATTTGCGAAGGATTTATCGGGTATTGTAAAGCTCCTGAGATAGGGCACATTAAGAAGATGTGTTATATTCATTTATCCTCTATTTGCAGAAGTTGTTTCTCCAGCTATAAAGCTGCCATTTTTAGATATTTTTAGGGGATTTCCCAGATAGAGGTGTTTGATGACACCCAAGGGTCTTCATGTATCCTCCCGTGAAAAGGTAACGAGGGCGACGACCACCACCACCACCACAACAACAACAACAACAAGCGGTGAAACGAAGATAATGGCAGTGGTCACATCATCGACGACTCTTTCAGCAAAAAAAACTAAAACTAGAGTTCCACTGAAAATTCTATGAGCTTACCTTCAGATATATATCATTCAAGAGTTTGCGTTTCCTCATGTTATCCTTTCCAATGTGCCCCCGTCGGTCAGTCCTCCAGGAGATTTCTCAGCAAATTGGCCAGCGAAGGGGGGCAACGACCTGAGGATACCACCCAGGTGGCACGTTGATGGGAGGGTTTTTGAAGCCAAGTGCTGCAGAAAAATGCATAACAGGTGGCGTCATGAACAGGTGGCGAACTTCGTATTTATCTAATCTCATCGAATTTCCCTAGAAAAGATGTTCCATGATATTCCTATCCAGAAATTATGGGTGAGATGTTCTGGTTGGATCACGAAACATTGATGTTTTGGTGTTCAAGGTGATCCTCCCCTTATCAGACAGACCCCAGCCTGACACCGGGGGATTGTCCCAATGTTCCACTTTCCACTTATCCATTGATACATATACATATACTGTATACATACATACATACATGCATGCATACATACAGACAGACAGACAGACGGACGTACAGACGTACAGACGTACAGACGTACAGACGTACAGACGTACAGACCGACAGACAGACGTACAGACGTACAGACGTACATGTGTACAGACGTACAGACGTACAGACGTACAGACGTACAGACGTACAGACGTACAGACGTATACAGACCGACAGACAGACGTATACAGACCGACAGACCGACAGACCGACAGACAGACAGACAGACAGACGTACAATGACATACCGACGTACAGACGTACAGACGTACAGACGTACAGACGTACAGTCGTACAGACGTACAGACGGACAGACGTACATGCGTACATGCGTACATGTGTACAGACGTACAGCGGTACAGACGTACAGACGTACAGACGTACAGACGTACAGACGTACATGGGTACATGCGTACATGCGTACATGCGTACATGCGTACATGTGTACATGCGTACATGCGTACATGTGTACATGCGTACATGCTTACATGCATACATGCGTACATTACATTACATTACATTATAACATTACATAACATAACATCTACATACATTTACATACATATACATACATATACATACATATACATACATATACATACATCATACATACATCATACATTTACATACATACATACATTCATACATTCATACATTCATACATTCATACATTCATACATTCATACATTCATACGTTCATACGTACATACGTACATACGTACATACGTACATACATATGTTTTTGTGGGAGGAGGTACTTCTCTCGTAAAAGTTATATGTTTGAGGGTCAAGATTCCCGTTGTCCCATCGCCGTTCAAAACATGCCATCAACGCGTGCTCATCCGATGCCTTCGGAAATACCGCCCAGCCTGGCTGGAATTGCTGGCCGTGATGTGTTTGTGATTGCACATGCTGGCTGTCATCTTTACTTTGCAGAGGTACATGCATGTTTAATACGTATTTGTTATGTATTATGCACGCGTTGTACAATGTAGTGACTTGGTGGGTACATACAACTGCATTGTCATGGAAATCAATGTTCCAGCCCACGGAATTCGCGGCTGCGTTTCCCACCTACCAGCTGCGGACAAAAAAGTCCTGTTTCTTGCGGCGGGATCACAGCAGAGTTGATATGTTTGGATTCCCAGTATCATTATGGGATTGAAACATCGAAACCTATGTTTAGAAGAGTTGAACCTGTGCTTTTTGCTGGGGAAAAATTGCACTGCCTTTGAAAACAGGTATTGTTTTGACCAGAATGCATCGAACAGGCACGGGTTAAAGTCCCTGCGGGCCAGCATCAGTGCATACAGACTTCAGTTGCAACCCGTTAATATTGGTTAAGCTGGGAACCCATCATGGCGGCCATGTCTGAACTGAACGGCGGAGATGGCCTGGAAACCAGGTCGGTGCAATAGAAGCATCTGGATCACCTGGTTATCAAATACATCTTGAAATTTGTTCAGAACGGAAAAAATTGAGGTATATTTATGTTTTCCCCACCATTGGCTTGAATATAGCTTAGTCCCCCACAAATCCCTGTCCCCTTGCTCAATGTTGTTGGAGCCTGATGCAAACCGCGCCATCACTGCAGCCTGTTTCCAGGTCGGAAGAGGTTCAAAAAAGAGATAAGGAAGTCAGCAAAGAAGTCACACTTCGTTACTTTCACGACCACGACAGTACCACGACAAAAAAATACCAAAAAACGAACCAGTCGTCTAAATCATCGTCCACGACTCGCGCCGGCATCGGTGGGTCCGCTCTTCCAGAGCGGTCCGTGGCACATCCTGGCTGGTCAGCCGCTGGTTTCTCGGAAACGGTCAGAACCATCCCAAAATGATGGGGGGCGGGTTACTCAGCAAGTGGTAGGTTTAAAAGTTCAATTCTTGTTTATTTACATACATATATTTGGTGTGCCACATTGTGGAGAATGCATTTGAGCCATTGTTGTCGAATTTTGTCGCAAAATTCTCCAGCAAGATCCAAAATCAAACCCTGAATCAAATCCAATCCAAAGATCCCAGCCCCTTCATATCCAAATAAATGATAGCAAAATCAGAAATCCAGACAACATATCCAAAAATCCAGAATCAGAGATGTTCCACCCCCCATGAACATTGCTGGTGAAATCATTTTCAATCCCCCATTTTGGCTGGTAAATCCACAGGGATTGTCCTCGCTCAAGGTTTCCACCCCTCTCATTATTCTAAGAGGCGCGGGTCCCCGCCATCCAGGAGGTTATCCAAATGGATTGGGCGATCGGAAATCAAGAAAAAAATCTGGGGAAAAAAACGGGTGAAATTTCAGACTCAATTTTCCAACTCACTTTCCAGTTGGATGTTGAAAATGTGTTGGAAACCCACGGGTCTGAAAATTCACCTTCCGATGGTCAGTCTATACCGCCAGGGATCATGGAATGCACCTTCCAAGGTAGGGAGCCACATGCCACAATCGTCCCGATGCATGGTTTATTTGGTTGGTGGTTTGGAACATGGCTTTTATTTTTCCATGTATTGGGAATAATCATCCCAACTGACTTTCATATTTTTCAGAGGGGTTGAAACCACCAACCAGTCATGGTTTATTCATGATTTGAGGATTTTAATAAGTTGCCCACAATGTTTCCCCCAAGAATGACAGAATTCGCAGTAATTCTCACACAAAAAAACTTGGTGGCAAAAACTCACAATGGTTTCAAGTTTCAAGCGTTGTGTCTCAGCATTTTCGCAAACATCCGGTGGATGAACACATTAAATACCATGAAAAAAATGTGCGAAGATTTGCAGGATGCTTAGGCATTCAAGGTTAGTTACTATTATCCAACAAAAGGTGTTCGGCACAAAAGCCAGTGGATCAAGTATTGGATATACAAAACGACCGAGCAAACTGATGGCCAACACAACAAAAAAGACGGAAACAACCATGGAAATGACAGCAAGATGCGCAAAACCAAATCAGTGTTGAGCGAGGCGTGGGCAGAGTTGAGCCCAGCACAGCGTAAGGAAGGATGAAAACGAAACGAAGGTTGGGGGGAGGGGTAGGGAGGGGGGTTCAAGTTAGACGAGGCAAAAATCCGTGCCAAGGGAAATGTCTAGACAAAGGCAAAAACACAACAAACAGATACAGCGTAGTACAACTAAGAAAAAGCAAGATCCAGACACGCCGGCAGGCCAGCGGATTTTGTTCAAACACCCACTTGAGGTCGAGATTTTGTGAACCGGCTCGGCGCGACAAAACGCGGTGCTGAATAAAGGACACATGTTTAAGGATGGTGAAATGAGGGGGGTTAACTATGGTTAACTATACCAAAATGACCCAACTTTTCGGGTTAGTGACCGGGACCACTGACAATGACACTTCCCGCATGCATACTCTTTTTTGTTTTTGAGGGCCTCGCCTTCGCAATTTCGCCAGCATCGAAATCCAAGTGGAAACCATCACCACCCGAAATCCAACCCAAATGGGGTTTACTTGGAAACATCACTCCATGGGATTTAGCAAGGGAGCAACAGGAATTGGGCTGATCTAAACAGCGATTTTGCCGCTTAGGTATAGCATGATATAGCCCGATTCAATTTCAAGCCACATTTGAGTACTTGATGAGATGTTTTTTTGTCAATTGTTGTCATTTAATGTTGTACTCTTTATGTTGTTTTTCCTGTCATTCCCTGTGTCCTCTTGCACGCACCGTTTGTGCATTTAATCAATTTTATAACTTTGCTATAGAACTTTTTAATCTGTGCCAGTTCCAAGCACGGTTCATTTGACTGTCGGTGCGGATGTTTTATTTGGCCTTCGTCCCGCGAATAGTCTCTTCGTCAAGCCACCGCACGAACGGATCACCGTTTTAGAAGGGGAACGGAATCCGGGCATGGAGTCCTGGTTAAAAGGAGCAGCCTGTTTACGTACTGGTTAAACACTTCGTGTTTGTATGGTAATTGGATGGGTAAAATCATGCATATGCCAGTAATCAAGAATGAGACATGAACCAGCAATATGGTTTGTTTTCTGGATAAAGTTTGGCGAATGGTAGGGAAATGGCTGTGATTTGAGACCTTTAATCAAAGGAGGAATGTACTATCTAGCTAACAACCAAACCTTCTGCACAGTGTCTAGAATTGCGCACAGACCCAGTGGTTTGCCCAAGAACAGAATAGCGTAAAAGCCAATGATTTCAACTTCTGTTGACGAAGCATGACAAGAGAATATAATCGCTACAAAGTTTTCTTTCAAGGTTTACATAAGATACAAGATCTCCCGCGTTTCATGGGCAGTTTAGTTGGTGAACATGTAGAAGAAGCCTCATCTTTGAATATATATATATATATACATGGTTGGAAAAGGATTGTGTCCTAGCAATTTTCCTGAAACCAATCTATATATAATCTATCAAAGTAAACAATTGGATATTAGATGATATTAGGATATTCCAGCCATGGCAATGAAAAAAAGGATCCATATGCGGTGGAGCGTCTGCAGAAACGCCTTCCTGGATGATTTCTACTGCTATTGCGGATGATGATGTCTATATTTGTGCCGCCGTTGACGGCCACAGCAGCAGGTCATGGCAAAGCTTCTAGAAATGAGCCAACATGGGCAGTTTAAGCCACAAAACAGTGATAGAATTATGATTCATGAATATTCATGATAGAATCAATAGATTACCACTGATTATAGACTGGTGAAGGGTATATCATTTGGGCCGTTTTTGCAGCGTCAGGATCTGGGCAGCTGACTTGTGGCAGCTATGGGATTTCAGTGTGAACTGGTTGCTACCTTTCTCCACATGGGAAGTTGTATGAAGATGTTTTGCAATGAGTCTACGTCAAAGACAAAAGAACAAGATACTGCAAGACGGAAGACTTCATCAGGACAATGATCTGAAACAATCTGAAACACGTTTCTGCTGAAACTGCGCATCAAACCATTCTGGGGCATGAAAGCTGGTTCATATATTGCTACCGGTCCTCTCCATGCCACAGATTGTCCCCAGAGGGTCGATACATTGATTCGGGTGAACCTTAGGAGCGCCAAAAATGGTGTCACAGGCTTCAATATAGTGACCGGCTAAAAGATAGAATATTGTACTCTTAGTCGGGACAAGATAGAATATCAAAAAACACAGGGTCTAGCACCCACAAGATAGAATATTCTGAAATTAAAATAATCACAAGATAGAATATTCCATCTTTTCGCCGGTCGGTATAGATAATTATGTAATTGGGGGGAAATCCCAGTAAATCCCACTAAAGCTGCGAAAGCCTCTTACAAATCAGCTAAGCCAACATGCCAAGTGGACTCCCTCCTGCCACGGTTATATGTCTATATCTCTCTATATAATATTTATATATATATACACATATCTTGGAAATCAACACACAAGCATTTCCACGCAATGGAAGGCTTCCAAAAATATAATTTGGAACCATGTCACGCCAGGGTCTCGAAAATATTCTATCTTGTCCGTTTTCGTATTTTTGAGCCTTATCAAAGCTCAAAGAATAACATTAAACAATTGAAAAGCAATGAAAAACAATAAACAATAATGAAAAATAGAAAACAAAAACAATGAAAATGATGAAAAAGAGAGAAAACAACAATGGAAAAATGATGAAAAGATAGAAAACAACAATGAACAATGATGAAAAAGAGAGAAAAGACCAATGAAAAATGATGAAGCAGAGAAAAACAATGAAAAATTATGAAAAATAGGAAAATTGTTTTTCTTTGTTGCTTCTCTATTTTTCATCATTTTTCAATTTTGTTTCTCTCTTTTTCATCATTTTTCATTGTTTTTCTCTCTTTTTTCATAATTTGTCATTGGTGTTTCTCTATGTTTCATCATTTTTCATTGGTGTTTTCCTAGTTTTCATCATTTTTCATTGTTTTTTCTCTCTGCTTCATCATTTTTCATTGGTGTTTTCTCTCTTTTTCATCATTTTTCATTGTTTTTTTCTACCTTGTCAGCATTTTTCATTGTTTTTTTAATATTTTTCATAATTGTTCATTGTTGTTTCTCTTTTTTTCATCATGTTTCATTGTTGTTTCCCTATTTTTCATCATTATTCATTGTGTTTTCTCTGTGTTTCATCATTTTTCATTGGTGTTTTCTCTCTGTTTCATTATTTTCATTGTTTTTTCTACCATTTCATCAGTTTTCCATTGTTGTTTTCTTTCTTTTTCATCATTTGTCTTTTTTCTATTTGTTCATCATTTTTTATTGTTGCTTCTCTCTTTTTCATCATTTTTCATTGCTTGTTTCTTATTTTTCGTCATTTTTCATTTTTTTTCCTCTATATTTCATCATGTTTCATTGGTTTTCCGCTAATTTTCATTATTTTTTTTGTTTTTTCCCTTGTATTCATCATGTTTCATTGTTGGTTCTCTATTTTTCATCATTTAGCATTGTTTTTTCCTCTCTTGTTCATCATTTTTCAGTGTTGTTTTTCTATTGTTCATTATTTTTCATTGTTTTTTTCTATCTGTTCATCATTTGTTCTTGTTTTTTTCTCTTTTTCATCATGTTTCATTGTTTTTCAATGCTTTTCAATTGTTTAATGTTATTC
>Ga0126342_10011148_pt1 | contig 16067 bp, 13 predicted proteins | sample Cyp1metagenome_FD_92528 | JGI IMG/M metagenome (GOLD analysis project Ga0126342, IMG submission 92528) | Coral microbial communities from Lord Howe Island, Old Settlement Bay, Australia - Cyphastrea 1 metagenome | ecosystem: Host-associated > Invertebrates > Cnidaria > Coral ... | reverse complement strand
TGCGCACTGAGCTTGGCAAGGTTGGCAAGGCGGAAGTGGAGGTGGAAGAGGCGGAGGCGAGGAGGAGGGCGAGGAGGACAGCTAGTCGAGGAGGAGGAGGAGAAGGAGGAGGCGGAGGAGGAGCAAGTGGCGGGCATGCGCCCTGATAAAATCTAACAACCCTCACCTGGCAGGTGGGGAATGAAATATATATAGCTATATTCAAAAATATGAAATCCATATATCACTATATAGCCTACAGAATGGCACAACACTGTTCGCCGCCTTGCAATGGATGATGAAACTTCTGATGACTGGCTGTTGGATTTACTGACATGCCACCGTTCTGACACCTGACTGCATTTGGTTGGAATGATCTAGTGCCTCCAATGGTCCGGTTAGATGTTCACCGGCTGTCTCCCATCCTCCTGCCCAGGAAGCCGAAGGCCCTTTCCCATGGGCGTTAGATTTGGGGCCGCGCTCATCAGATGCTGACTGCCTGCCGAGGAGACATGTTGAGCCTTCCATTCCCTTGGCTAAGTGGGTGGCCTCCCTGCCATCCAAACTCCAATCCAACCCGAGCCTCCTCACCATTGCAAGTGAGGCAGCCGCTATGAGTTCATGTTTGGCTTTTGATTTGCCGCCCCCAAATGCTCTTTCTGGGATGGTGCTGCAACATTCCATTTCAGTGATCGAACGAACGTTCCAAAAATGGGATCCTTTGATATTCAAAATTGGCTACACGCACAATCCCTGTTGGCGATGGTCAAACACTTTGTACGGATATGCCCATGCTCGAGAGAAGTGGTCAAACATGATGGTGTTGTATGTTTGTGATCAACCTTTTGGACCAGCGATGCTGGAAGCGGCATTGATTGAGAAATTTTCTAGCATCTGGGCTGATGATTTTTCATGGTTCATGCCGGGTGGTACGCCGTGCAATGGTCAAAGTTAAAACCACGCATGCACACAGGTATAGATGCAATCATTACAATCAAACAACATTTTTTAAGAGTATACGCATCCATTTGTCTATATATGTACACACATGTACACGCACACACATTGCGACATTCTATTGACGTGATATACACATGGGTCCATCGCTTCCAGCTGTATACGCAAGGCCAAAGCCTGCAGAACGTATTCACCATTTTTTACAGGTATACACCAGATAAGGTTTCAAATTTATGTATGCAGATGTGACACATGTGTGTATATATATATATTGGCAAGTTTTATACTTACCAAAATTTCTCAGGCTGCTGAACCCAAAGGTCCTGCAGTCGAACTGGCGCAGTGCTCACCCACTCCCTTGCTCCCAGGTAAGCGTGGCTGCAAAAACATTCGCTTGGGAGGAGACACTGTGAACACTGACTTAGAAGGTGTTTTTATGTGCTACCTGGTGTACAGATCATTCAAATTCAAACCGCTGTGACATGAAGTGATATATATATATATATGAGCTGTACCCAAATGTTCGGCATGCGGCGGGTGGCCTTTGTACAAAACATCTTTGGCCATGTATATAGGCGTGTGATTCAAAGTTGAGGGCATGGTAAAAACTGAGAGTTGCAGGGCAGGCTAGGGTTGCCGTGTTGCATGGACCCAAGAATCCGAGTCATGCACTATATATATAGAACAGCTGCATGCATTTGAAGCATTTTAAAGCACTCACTGATGGTGGCGTGTGCCAAAGTGTTCAGACTTCAGTGAACCTTTGCCGGTCCTGAGGCATCGACTTGCCGCTCAGCAATCCGAGCAGCGAAGGCCGTTGTGAGTGACATCGGGGAGGTCAGCGCAGCAAAAAGCAATGGCTTGGTGCGTCTCTCACACTGCTCTGAGAGCCATAGTGAGCGTGATGTGGAGGTGCTTTCACGGCAGTACAAGATCCGCCTGCCTGTGCAAATCTCAGAGCTCAAAAAGAGCCCGGGAGTTCGCTATATGGGCAGTTTCAAAGTGATCAGCCTGCGCAGCTGGATTGAATTTTTGACAAATTTCAATGTTTGGCATGTCATGCTTGGCCTTCACCATCCCGATGAAGCACGCGAGCGTGCAATCCTGACAGAATTTTGGAGGCTATACAAGGCAGCCAACCCACAGCACATGCTGTGGCAGGTTGTAGAAGAGAATTCGGTGGACCTCAGCAAATGCCTTCCGATTCTCTGTCATGGAGATGAAGGGCGTGGCAGGAAGAAGTCGCCCTTTTTAATAACTGCCTATCACAGTTGCCTGGGCTTTGGAACAGACTTAGCCAACAGCACACGTGCCCGTCGTCCATACCTTTCCCTCCGCCTCAATTATTGTGGCAGCACCCACATACATCGGATGCTGACCGGGTGCCTTCCCAAGATGGTCAAGGACGAACAAGCCTTCAAAGACTTGTGTTCGTTTATGGCTGCAGATTGTGTCTCAATGATTGAGCAGGGCGTGGAAAGCAAGCACGGGGGCCGTGTCTGGGCGGCCTGCTTGAACATCGTGGGAGATTGGATGTGGCTGGCCAAGGCGGCCAACTTGGAACGCAGCTTTTCCACGGTACAGAAAAGACCTTGGACCGCTGCCTCGGTCCCAAAAGGGATTTGTCACTGGTGTCACGCCGGAAGGCGAGGCTTTGACTTTGAGGACATGTCCATGAATGCAGCGCACAGGGGAACTATGTTTCTGCAGGGTGATCAGCCATGGAGCACTCGACCAGTGTTCTTGGATATCCCACATGATCCTTCAAAACCTGCTGCGTTCTTCTATTTTGATTTGTGGCATTGCTTCCATTTGGGAATGGGGAAGAGCTTCGTTGCCAGTGTTTTTGCATTGATCAGCGACCGGCTTCCTGGTGGTGCAGTGGATGCGCGGTTCGCTCACTTGACGGACTTGTACCTTCAGTTCTGTGACGAGGAACGGACCGCTCCATACATCACTGCCATTACCACCGCGCTGGTGGGATGGCCTGACCGGAAGACATATCCAAACGGCCAATGGCACAAAGGCCACACAACCACTGCCTTCTGCCATTTCTTGGAGCGATGGTTTGCTGTGAATAACATAGCAGGGGATTTGCTTTTGCGCAAATCTCATGAGGCTACTGTTTGCATCAACCGCTGCTTGCACATGCTCTATGCCAGTGACCTTTGGCTGAAACCTGCCAAGTGTCAAGCCATCGGACAGCTGGGCATGCGCTTCCTCTGCTTGTACCAGGAGCTTGCCAAAATCAGCTACGATCAGAACACATCTTTCTATGGGTACATGCCAAAAAGCCACATACTGCACCACCTATTTGCAGACCTTGTTCAGGCTCAGACAACTTCTATGAATTGTTTGGCCTGGGCTGTCCAGGTGGATGAAGATTATATTGGGAAGAAGAGCAGGTTGGCGAGACGTGTTGCGCCGGCCACTGTGGTGCAACGTGTCATCGAACGCACACTTTCAATCTCATATGCGCACTGGCATGAAGCTGGCTACTTGAAGGGGTAATTCAAGTAGAAAAAGTGCGTGAGTGGTGGTCTGAGGGCAAAGATGGGGGTATGAGGTGCCAGAGTCAGATTTTGCATGTCACAGCGGTTTGTATCCAAATTCAAGAAATCTGAGATTTTGGAAAACCTAGTTTTTTTTCATAAACCTCGGCTTTTTGGTTGGGCCTTCACTTTTCGAAGGGTTTCGGTTCCAATGGTAGGTTTAACTACATAGATTTTTTGGGGGTAAACATTGATGCAGTTTCCAAAAGGGATCTTAACATATCTGAACATATTTTGATCCTCACAGAGAATTTGAAGCCTGGATGCATTTTCGCAAAGTCATCATGACTAATTACCAAGGACGAATGCCCAGAGGTTTGCACATCTGAACAACAGACGTGCTGGGTGGCAAACTATGACACCTCAGGCGCAGCTTTCAACTCAAAGTCCGTGAGGTTCGAACTTGAGCGACATTGATACTGACGCCTTTTTGTAGATGGGCGGTGGACAGTGCAGCGTTTCAAATTCTGTTAAATGTCTTATTTCATCTTCTCTCGTCTTACTTCGACTTTCCAAGTAAACATGAAAATTGGTCCAGTGATGTCCAGTGCCAAAAATGGATCTGTTAAACTTTTACCACATGTTTCATCATTTTTCCAGGTACTTGGAGGGTCTAGGTACGTAGTTTTGTGAATTATGTTCTGAACGAACCTTGCCAGGAAATTACTTGAGCGGCAAAGACCAATGTGCGCCCAAGAACGAGGACTGCCCGTGCGGTGACAACACTCAGAAGTGTACCTTGGGCCCTTGCGGTGGCTGGTTGCTTCTGCTTCGCTGTTCGGGAGATCCAGGGATAGCATGGGATAGCCATATATCGTCCATGGCTGTTTTGCATTCCTTTCCTCCATGGCTGCAGGTTCGCATGTTTTCAAGGAAGCATGCAGCCTTTTCGTTGCAGCAACGCTTTTATTCAAAGCTGAAAACACGTAAACACGAAGACGTATTCTATATATTTCTGCATCATTCAATATGATTCAATATGGGTTGTTCTGAAAATAGTCAATAGGGTACCCGTAAATCCACTTGTTATCATCATCTTCCCATATTTTCCCTATCAACATGACCATTTCGGGGATAGATATAATGTATATATCATATGCCATTTTCAAACAAACCAATATGTCCTGGTGTAAGTTCTGAACAGCCGCCTGAGAATTGAGGCACCTTTGATGGATGGTCGTATTGTGAGTCAACCTTCTACGGCTGTCCAGTGGTTTGCGCAGCGGACGAGAAGTACTGCTATCCGATGTCTTACACGACTGAAGGACGACAGATTTTTGTGATTGTTTGTGCCAATTCGATGTTGACGGGATGTTAGAGGGATTTGCTTGAGACTTCAGGAATCCAAGTAATTCAGTGGTATTCGAAGACAAACAGCTGTCCTGCTCTCAACCATGTTACTTTTCTGCGGATATTTGGCAAAGCTTATTTCTTCTGCATTTGAGGGCATGAGTCGTGATAGCGATGATATTAGTTCATATTCGTTCTTCATTTGGCGAGCTGCTTTGAAACCTTTTGACAAACAGACCGACTCTTCATCATCCGAATCCATATGACAGTAATCACTGTACCCAACACATCCCAAAACTGCTTGCAAGTGGGTTTGGTTGTCTTTACATCAGTAACAAAGCTAAGATTCAGTCGATTTCTTGTATCCAGTCGACAGAGTCGACACACATCGCAGGTCTATATGATTCCCGGTGGCAACCAATGGCCGGAGGTCAGTTGACCAAATGCCTTAGAACAACTCTAAGCAACTACTTTCTATCCAATCCGATCAAATGTTGGTGGAGTGGGAGTGGTCAAAATTAATTATATACATAAATTACTGAGTCCTATGAAATGGATCCTCAAATAGACTCAAATAGTATGAGACAAAACATGATTCTGTAAATACCTGGAGTGCTGGCTGGTGCAGTTTGTTAGCCGCAGATGCTGAGCTGCTGCGTAGTGGCGGCTGAGGACTGGGAAGCGCCTGTCGAAGAAAGCTGTGCGAAGTTGAATGCGACATGTCCATGTGGTGCAAACGCCCACATGTGCAAATGGACAGATGATTGGGGCTACGAAGAGGCAGGGATGGGCAATGATGGGCACCAATGATGTTGCTGTCAAAACTGAGAAGCCGACAGAGTTTGATATGTTTTGTTTAATATGTTTAATGAATATTAATGATATACATGTCACATGTGAACATATTGAATTAAACATATAAAGAAAAAATATCGAACTCTGCCAGCTCAATAAGTTTAGTAGGTCACTGCCAATCAGCCAACTTTAGTAGGAATTGGTCACTTGAAAAATGAGCAACGCGCGTGGGCTGTGCATGAGCTGTGATTCATTTGGCCAATTGGCAAGGAGCTGAGTGTGAGAAGTCATTATATATATATAAATACATATAGATACGTGTATATATATATATATATATTATATACAGTGTATATATATATTATGTAAGTTGGTATACTTCGTTTAAGAGTTCGTCGTTTCTTGTGGTTTAAGAGTTCCAAGTTGGGATGCAGTTGAACAACACGTTATTAGGTGGCTTGTGAAACATGCGCAACTCCTATGAAACGTGCAATACTCCTATAAACGTGCATAACTTCTATGAAACGTGCAAAACTTCTATGAAAAGTGCGATTCTATGAAACGTACACCTCTATAAAACACAGCAAAAAACTCTTGTGTATTCCTGAAGCCTCATCGTTCTAAAACACTGTAATGAACTCTTGAATGGAGTCTACCCATGTATGTATTGTGGAGTGCGTTGGCGTCTTTATTTGCCATTTCAGTAAAATCCAGAAATAGTTTCAAAAAGTTTCCCAGCTTGGGGTTGATTTAGGAGATAGTTTCTGTAAACTGGGTTTATTTAAGAAATAGCTTCTCGCCGACAAAGAGGCCAAGGCACTGCCTAATGTATGTATATTTATAATTTATAATTAGTGTATGTATACATATATATATATCTATGTATATATATATATATATGTATATATATATTTACATATATATATATATATGTATATGTATATATATGTGTATATATATGTGTATATATATATAGGTATATATAATTATATATACGTATATATATATATATATACATATATATGAATATATATATATACATATGTATATATATATATACATATACATATATATATATATTGAACATCGTATAACCCAGTTGTTGATGGTTTTTGTTCTCATGTTTGATTGGCATCTCCAAGAATTTTCGTCCATGGTGACCCTTCGTGAAGCTTTTAGCCTCGCCAGGAGTGGTGCTATCCGAAAACGGAGTCATGCCCAGTCACCTGCACTTCAGATCAAAAGAGGTGTTCCTTGGTGATTTGCAAAGAAATGACTATGAAATGAGTATGAATATGAATAACCCTGATGATAGAGACTTAGACAAATTATATCATAGTATCATGATTTGAACATGGTGTGTGTCTGTGCGTGTTCTTTTTCCAGAATTTGCTTTCATTTGAGTTCCAAAGTCTAGTCCGTAGTGTAACATGCAGCAACATACCCACCCCAGTCACCGTGGATTTGTCTGGTGCCCACTAATGGGTAGGTGCATGGCACTGCATGCATGGCTGAACATGTGCGAACTGCTATGGGAAAGAACGGTGCTTGAGGTTATGTGACTGACTACAACGCGTCTGGCTATCCCGAGAAGTACTCTGAACGCTGCGTGTCAGAGGTACGGGCGCAACCCCTTCATGGGAAGCGATGGGAAGCAAGGACTCTAAAGGATTGACAGTTTCGCCCAGCTCATGTTCTACTTCAATCAATATGGGAAAAAAGACGAAACAAGGCACATATTTGACTTTGATCAAAAGAATTCCATCACATCCATTTACTTTATTTCCTTTATTTATTCTATTTACTCCAAAAAAGGTATGGCGAATGAAATCAATATTTTTCTATGGTGCCCATTCCTTTGTCCCACGTTTTGCAGCTGCTGGAACCTCCGTTCCTCTGTACCCTCCCCGAAGCTTACAACATTTTACAGCCACCACTCCACTGTTCGAGCACCTTTAATGTGATTCATATGGGTATATTTAAGGGATGGTTGGGATTACCCTCTGGTTATTTAACATAGCTATGGACAATGGCTCATTAGGCTCATGTATGGATGATTCATGATGATTTAGCTATGAAAAGTGGTGGACTTTTTACATTTGGCTACGTGAAATCCATCACCAGAGGGTATATCCACCTCGAATCATCAAGCAATGTATAATCCAACGTCAGGGTGGGGAGATTCTAGTTTCAAAAGTCCTTAACGGATCTTACCCTCTGGTAATTTAACAATATTTAACATAGCTAATTGAAAATGGCCCATTTATAGTTGATTTACCTATTTAAAATGGTGATTTTCCATAGTTATGTTAGTTTACCAGAGGGTAACGGATCTTAACGGCTTTCACTAGCACTGATTTTCCTTTGATTTGACTGGTAGTGATTTGGCCATGAGTTGTTTCAAAAAAACTCTGAACGCAATTTGCTGGGACAAGCTACACAACAGGCCAGGCCGCTGTGTGACAGGATTCCTTCAAATGTGCCTTTGCTTGAACTACTCACCGTATACCGTAACGTCTGATTCCCATGCTGGCGGTAGAATCTGAGCTGTTTTTCTCGGAAAAAACCATGCTGGGATGTTTCATGTTCTGGCGCAGGCGAGGTCATGCCCCTGCGGAACAAATTCTCAAGAATGCCACGACCCACTCTTCAACGAGAATTTCTGCTATCCCTTGGCAGACTTCTGGCTGCTTGGACCGATTTTCGACTTGGTGTTTCATGAGCCATGAAAGTTATATACCTTTGTTGTTGTGAATTGGGAGTTATACATGCTGGTTGGGAATTCTTATACTTATACTCCATATAAATAGGGACACATGTCATGTATGCAAGTGAATCAAAACCCCATGATTATCAATTTGAGTGGGATGAACATCCATTTACCAGCTATTTTGAGGCTCACAAGGTACCCTCTGGTAAACTAACATAGCTATTGAAAATCACCATTTATAGTGGATTTACCCATTAAAAATAGTGATTTTCCATAGCTATGTTAGTTTACCAGAGGGTACCAGGGTTTTAACCCATAGCCCATAGCCATTTTTTCACCATACTTTGATCAAGCCGATGCAAAACGTGTTGCAACGAGGTCCAACGAGCCAATGAAGTGCCCAGTCTATTGCAAGGACGACCAGGATTACTGCTACATTCCCAGCTACGACGCCAAGGGCAACTGGATCAAAACCACGGTGCGGCGGCCCAAATTGGGGCGTTGGATGCTTGAAACATCTTGAAACTGGCTGCAACTCATGAGATACAGTATGATAAAGTACGCATCATGGTGTATTTGATATGTATTTGATGCATCCAACCCCAGCATAGAGATCAGAGAGAATAGGCCACGGATGGGGACGAATGTATGGACATGTATGGACGCATTACGCACGGGGTTGTGGCCAGTTTGCGACTTTGCAAGGTTTTGCACTTGCGCAGGAGGAATGTGTTGCGAAGGGCCAAGCATGCGATTGCAGCAAGGGGCAAAATGCATTCTCTTGCACTTGGACTGATCCGCTGCTTGTTTCTTTATGACTTTGGATTGCGGCAAAGGTAATGACCAATGTGAGGGATTGAAGTTTGCAGTGGTATCATTCTACACAAGTGCAAATCCAACAGAATTGAAGCACGTAACCATTCTTGTTGTGAAAGGAGGAATGATACCATAAGAAACATGTTGCTTCTCAGGCTGTGGGGATCCTGGACGGAATGCTTGCCAAAGCACAATGGATATTGCCCATCCGATTGCGCAGATGCAGCTTGGTACGAGCTGCGAGGGCGTACGCCGTTGGTCACCGGATGGACTAGGGGTGATTCAAAAAAGATCAAAAAAGCTTCAAGTGGAAGTCTTCCTGTGGATAAAACATGATTTCTATTTGGGGAAACACCGTTTTGCAGCCTTGGTACTTTTTAGGGCCTTGGTGTGTTGAGTGATGTTACCCCCCAAAACCGACGTGGTGTTAGCTCCGATGGATGGAGCTGACAACCTCGGGAGATCTTCAGAATCCGATAGTGAAGTTTGGACGATTTTCGCAGATTCTCATCATTGCAGAAACATCATTGGGTTGATATCAAAGTAAGCATTGAGGATTAGTTCATGACCATTTTGAACTGGTAGCCTGCCATCCTTCTGAAAAAAAACACATCACAAAAACTAGCAGCCACACAGCCAACGCCAAGGGACAGGTGGCCTGCGACTTGGTTGAAGACTACCTGCCCAATGGCACCTCCTTGGGTTTGGTGCAACCTTCCGTGAAATGCGCTGCAAGCCATGATCAATGTCCCTGCCGGGGGGCTCAGTGATGGTGGATGACAAAAAATCGTTGGGTCATGGAAATATCATGGAATGAGAAAAGTTGACGATGATTGGAGGGTATATGAGGGTATAATTTACACGGTGCTTGCAAACTCAAATATCTCAAATGCTCTCGAACATGATTTCCCAGCTTTTTTGCCCGCCTGTGTTCTCCCCACTGTGTTTTTTCCTCTCAGGCGGCAAAGAAGCTTCGCGCTGTCCGAAGGAGGGGTGCATTTTTAAAGACGAAGGCTGTGCCAAAGAGTGTGCTGCGAATGAGAAGAAGTGCTGCTTGGCTAAGCCACTTTAGGAGGTTTCCTAAGTCATGGGGTACCCCTAAATTTTAATTTTAGTAGGATTTTTCAGTATAAACCATCCATTTTGGGGATCCCCCATTTATGGAAGCCCCCACATGAGCAATAGTCTGGCGGACCGGAAAGCGTGTGTAGACTTATTATATTCGTGTTACACACCATGATACATGCTATATGTAAATCTGAATATATTGTACACACTATGCCTGCAAAATCATATCTGTTTGGTACACATATACGCATAAGTTTCACATAAGCATGTATTATGATGTATTATGTATATATATATATTATATATATATTTAGATATTCACCTATACACTGTAATCCAGGTTCTCAATGCGTCCATGAGATTGGCACAGCACTGTGAAACATGATGGAACTCAGGAAAGGATCAAACATCAAATCAATGGATACACAGCTATTGTTTATTGAACTTACCCTCTGGTAAACATACAAAAAGCTATTGAAAATGACCATTTATAGTGAGTTTTCCCATTAAACATGGTGATTTTCCATAGTTATGTGGCTGTTTACCAGAGGGTATATTGTTTTCACACAAAGATAGGGCAGATTCAGAGCTTCCAACTCGATGCTTCTGGCATTTTTTCCAGTGGAGAACCGATGTCGGCAGGCTATGGCTGACCACCTGCCTAGGCTATGAAGCTGATTACACTGCAGACGGGGCCTTCATCAGCGATCAAGAGAAATGTGTTCCTTCGCCTGAAAAAATCCGAAAAATCCATGGGAGGTTGATGTGGAGGTTTCCATAAATGGATGGTTTATTTCATGGAAAATCCTACTCAAATAGATGATTTAGGGGTACCAAGGTGCAAAACAGCGAGATGCGGTGAGACATTTTGCAGCATTTTAGTAGATCTTGCATGGTATTGCAACAAACATTATACATATACTCGCAGCATGGACTATGATCTGGGATATGGGACGATTGGGACGCCTATGTCGTGTCAGATTGCGTGAAAACACAGCTGATCTCAAGGGCGACTCAGAGATTTTGTGCAGGTGCCCAAGGACGACATTTGCAAGTGCGGCAAGAACACTGAGAAGCAACTTGACACTGGGGGTTGATTTAAATTACTCCACCTTGGAGGAGCCCAGATTGTATTCATGGCTGTTGATTTTTCATGATCCATTTCTAGGGGGGTATCATGGGGTACCCTCTGATAAACTAACATGGCGAACTGGAAAATCACCATCTTTAATAGGTCAATCAACTATAAATGTGCCATTTTCAATAGCGAACTGTTTGTTTACCAGAGGGTACCCAATTTTGACCCAACTGACAACTGACAACTGAGACATCTCCAGATGGGGAGCTGGTAGATGCCACGAGGTGTGCCAACAGCGACTTGTGCTTGCCACTGGAGGAAAAGAAATTGGTTTGTCCTTGCAAGGCCGGACGCTTTTTGAAGATGCTTAGCCTATGGCAACTTAGCATAGCTATGGAAAATCACCATGTTTAATAGGTAATTCATCTATAAAAATCATCTATAAAAGGGCAATTTCCCCAAGCTATGTGGAATGACCAGAGGGTAGCTGCCTTGTACTCTGCAGTTTTCGGTCTTGAACCACATGAACACTTGGATTACATGCGGGGCAGATATAATATGTTCACAAGTCAGAGATGCTTTCGATGAGCATGATGTTCATGTCCCAGAAAATTCGCTGGAAGCTCCTCTATATTTGGGGTTAAACAACAACATTTTTATGCAGCTGGGGATATTCCCCAAAAACTAATCCATTGAATACGAAATTCATATCATACAGTTGGTTGTATATCGCACTAACATCGCATGAAAAATCCAATTGAATCCAGATTGTTGATGGTTCAAATCAACATTCAATATCATTGAATCCCATGTAATTTCCATTATATTCCCATCATATCCCCACGTTTGCTGCTTTCATCACCATCAAATCCCGTCTGTGGCATAAAATCCCATTAAATCTTATTAAATCTTATTAAATCTTATTAAATCTTATTAAATCTTATTAAATCTTATTAAATCTTATTAAATCTTATTAAATCTTATTAAATCTCATAAATCCCATATAAATCCTACGAAATCCAGATTAAATCCCGTCAAATCTCATTAAATCCACACAAATCCCCTAGAAATCCCCATAGAAATCCACACGAATCCACCTCTTTCTGCAGGTCGCAGAGACCGAGTGTTTGGTGACAGACTTCGACAAGGATGGCGAGCCCAGTGGCTTTTCCACCCAGTGCGTGACGGAAGGAACGGCCTGTCCCTGTGGAAAGAACACTGTTGCCTGGAGTTCAGCAAAAAGTGGGGGAGTTGACCTAGAAAACATTGGGGAGTTCACCATATTTCACCCAGAAAATTGGGCAATTGAACATGTATTTAAGCCACAATTGTTTGAACATTTAACATGATCTTGTCCCAACAAACATTGGGGACTAAGCCGATCAAAAATCAGGGATTTTTCACCAATTTTCGGGAGTCAACCAACATGGAGCATTGCTCCAAGGTTAGCTGCCCAGATCCCAACGATGTGACTTGGCGCAGATGGGAAGTCAACTGCGCTTCACTGGATGATGGTTACCCTCTGGTAATTTAACATAGCGAACTGGAAAATCACCATTTTTAATGGGAAAATCCACTATTAATGGCCATTTTCAATAGCTATGTTAAATTACCAGAGGGTAGGATATGTTAGGATTAAGGGAATCATTATCCCGATACCGAATATAGCCGAAGCTTTTAGGTTAGTGAACTAATTATAGTTAGTTCACCCAGACTTTTTTGTGGGGAATCTTCTGTACATCGAGCAAGCGGTATATACATATATAATGCGATTGAATCTGGCAATGGCCATGACAGTGTGGGAAAGCCTGGCTGCCATAAACCTACCATTTAGGGATGGTTTGTAGCCCCCATTTATTACTGATTTAGGCGATGGTTTATGATTGGGTTTGCAGTATGGCATTGGGTTTACAGTGTGCAGTTTACATGGTGTACCACATTATACCTTTGTTCTTTAGACTCAGATGTGACACTTGGCTTTGAAGTTTCTGAAGTTTCGTCGCAGAAACGCAGCCTGCTTTTCACGCGCTGCTGCGAGGACCATCCCTGTCCAAGTTTTTGAAACTGCAAAAATGTCTTACTTCATATGGCGATCTGTGTTTCCCTCCCCAAATCCCAAAGTCATCTTAAGTCATCTTAAGTCATCTTAAGTCATCTTAAGTCATCTTAAGTAATCTTAAGTCATCTTAAGTCATCTTAGTTCTATGACATGGAGGTTTCCTGAAATAGGGGTACCCCCAGTCCTCATCCATTTATAGAATTTTATAGATGGATTTTCCCATGGAAATCAACCATCCAGCTATATCCAGCGATCAAGGGGTAGCCCCATTTTGGGAAACATCCATATGTTGACATGTGTTTGATCATTTTCCCAAAACGAAGATTTCTAACGCAGCGAGGCCCTGGGAAAGATCTGTGTCCCCAGCTTCCAGCACAAGAGATGCCCAGCGCCCTGCGCAGCTGAAGCCCTCCTCGCAGGTGTGCAGCTGCCCAGCTATAGGGGACCATAAATGGGTACCCAAAAAGGGTGAACTGACACAAAATCCCGAAATCGACTGGGGAATCATCATTTTGGTGTAGGTTGTGACTCATCATTGTTCTAATGGGGTATAGTGAATAATTTATGTAAATTTACTGGGCATACAAAAATTGGCAATCTTGGTTGTATACTCCAAGACATGCCAGATCTAGACTCTAGACAGGCCCGTTTGAGGCATTGCAGTCCAAAGTCCCTGTTGATTGGTGAACTTGTGGGGGGTTCATGAACCTAACTGGTTTGTTGTGGGTGATAATCCACAATGAATGGGATACCCAATGGGATGGGATAGGGGTATTTTTCATGGCTCATTTCGATTTGTGCTTGATACTTTGGTGATATGAGGGGCCATGTTTCGATGGGGAGCACCTTCTTAATGATGCTGGTTCATACTTCCCTCTGCGAGTTTTTACTTTCAGGTCGGGCATTCTTCCAGCATCACTCTCTTAATCCAGGGGAATCCAATACACTGGTGCCTCGTGCATCTGCAAGGCAACCAGACTTGCGTTCTCATCAACCTGGATGACAAGGGAAACTTCAAGTCTGAGACTGCAACTCGTTCGGCTGTCGTTGCCTTTTTCTGTTATACTTGCACTCTCTATCGGTCAAGGTTGGTTTTTTGAGCCTGCGGCAACGAGGAGATAGCGTTTTTCTTTTTGCAGCAAAAACACGATGTATAATTTATAATGGGGTTCATTTTAATTTATGGATCATTGCGGCTTATGTTTTTCCTTTAAATCAGGTCCAAGAATGCCCAAGAAACACTGGTTTAGTAGCTTATCCTTTTTGGGGACCCATATGGGTGATCTCTTAAGTCATGGGGGATCCCCAGTCGTCACCATGGGTTTCAATACCAAGTCATGGTCATCCGATGACCATGACTTGGATGAGTTGGGGTTACCCCCATGACTTTGGACCCATCCTAATATGTTTTTTTTTTTCATCCCTACGAAACCATGCTTTCTGGAAGGTGCCCTAAAGGGTTGGGGTATGGGATTAGCCCCACATGTCAATGGATTGGTTTGTTGGGGAAAATCGACACCGGAAACCATCGATTTTCCCATTTTTTCTATGGGGCTTTCCTGTAAATGTTCCCTTAAACCAATCCATTGAACATGGTGTGCTGAGCTCACCGAGATCAAATGCATTGGCGCGAATGAGACCTGCGGCATTGGTGACGGAATGAAGCGCTGCCCCTCTGGCGCCGCGGTGACACAGGACACGAGCTGCGTCAACATGCTCCTTGACCGCCCTTGAAGTCATCAATACATTGATTGAAGATGGGTTACGGTTAAAGGAAATTCAATGCTCAGGAAAACCGAATTCTTTTCGGGATTGGCAGATGTAATTTAATCACCTTCCTGAAAGATTTCCCTCAAGAACTTCTGGGAAATCATGTTTCGGCTCTCAGAAGGAACATGCAGCATTGATACGCACGGCTGAAGATGGAAGGAAGAAATGGCGATGGGTCAACACCTATTATTGCCAGCTTGGAGGAATAAACATCAATTAGGCAACTATTTTAGGGTACCTAGGCGTCCCTAGATTTTGACTCGTTGCCAAATTCAGTGCTAGATCTTGCGGCCCTCAGACCCCAGGTATGCTGCTACCACAAAGACCAGACGACTGAGCACAACTCAGAGTGCCCAGCGGGAGACTTGCAACGCCATCATCACCATGTCCAGCTTGCGCAGCTTGGTAGAGGCAATCGCTACTGATAGTGCTGTGGGAAGTGGTGATTGGGGAAATCATGTGCTATAACTATATATGAATTACATTGAATTACCATAAGCCTGATGGACTGATGGTTGTAAAGATGATTGCTATGATTACACAAATAGCACTGTAGAATACTGTAGATAAGCAGTCTCTTGATGTTTTGTTAATTGCTATATATTGCTATAGTCCTCTCGTGAGGCAGAGAGGTTTTCTGTCTCCTTTGGATAGGACGCTTTGGGGGTTACCTGTGAGCAGATTCTTTGCCAAATTGCGAACGGAGTCGAGTCAAGATCAGCTGTAGGCTGAAGATTTCTTCATCTTATATCATGTTATATGGAACGGTCTCCCTTTTTCTACGAAAAAGAATAGAAAGGGATTAGAAAGGGGATATATATATAGTACCGGGCTAGCACTTAGAATATTATTTATTAGTATTTTCGATAACGTCATAAAGTTACATGATTTTTCCTGGGTGAAAATAATATTCTAAGTGCATAGCCCCAGACGATGCACATAGAATATAAACCTTGTAAAGATGTGCTGAGTTGATCATGAATCAAACCATCA
>Ga0126342_10011147_pt1 | contig 16068 bp, 9 predicted proteins | sample Cyp1metagenome_FD_92528 | JGI IMG/M metagenome (GOLD analysis project Ga0126342, IMG submission 92528) | Coral microbial communities from Lord Howe Island, Old Settlement Bay, Australia - Cyphastrea 1 metagenome | ecosystem: Host-associated > Invertebrates > Cnidaria > Coral ... | reverse complement strand
TCTCGCTGCTTGAGAAGCAAACGGCCATATGTCTGTCTTGCTGTCCGTCTCCCTCTGTCTCTCTACAGTACCCCCCCTCCAATTAGGGGGGTCGGCGGCACCTGGGCGCTAGCCCATTTTATATATATATATATATATATTATACATATATCCAATTAAAACTGGAACTGCACCCCCAAGTAGGCTATGATCATCCACGAAAAATGTGGCATTATGTGCAGGCTGATCCACAAAGGTCTTCAAGGTGCGGTCCCCAGGTGATGTTTGCTGGTTCATAACCCCCATGAGATATGAGTACTATAGTTATGCACAGACCCCGTGGTTTGCCCGGACTGCAACATTGAGGATTCCCTGTCGTCGAACATGAGAAGAGAAATTGCAGAAAATACTGCGTATACGCAGTGCTTTCTGCTTTCGGATTCAGAGTTTTCAGGGTTTTAGGGTTTAGGCTTCGTTGTCTGGTAAATCACCTAGGGCCCTGCGTTTAGGGTTTTGAGCATGTCTATTTGGATCATCTTTGATCATTCTAACCTTGGCAAACCATTTGGGGGCTCCTCGAGAGGGACGGAAGGGACGGAACCCGAAGCCGATGAATAGATCTCCTAAAAAGGTCTGTGGCTAGTGAATAGTAAAACAACACCAAGTGCTGATGGAAACTAGGATTTTAAGCAGACTTTCCATGTTTTTTTTGGGTCAAAACTATGTACACACGACAAGTGGATGGGTTTGAAGGTTAAAAAACACGAGTAATGAGGTAAACCCAATGATAAACCACCCCCCAATTCCATATGCGAGCAATTAATTATGACAATTTTGTGGACCATGGTCCACAGTGCCAAAACCGCCTATGAAACCAAGTGGTAGCACTGCAAAGAAGTATCATATCTGGATTACATCTGCATGCTCGCAGTTTCATGTCCTACTTGTGCGAACAAAATTAACCATGTTGATCAATTTTCTCATCGATCCAAGGATTGTGGCGTGGAAGATTAGTTTTTACAACAAAATACCAAACACAAAAACAAAGTATAGGTTCATATATTGTCAGGGTCAAGCTGTTAATTTTGATGGAAAATTGAAGTTCCATGAAGTTCCTAGTTCCTCACAGTCAGCCCATATGGTGGTTTCCTAAAATAGGGGTACCCCCAAATCATCCATTTATAATTTTCCATGAAATAAACCATCCAGCTATTGGGGTACCCCCATGACTAAATCCTTAAGGCATACAGAATAACTATAGATTAACCATACATTAACCATTGATTATGGCTATCAATATTAACCATTGACTATGGCATATGTACCATTTATGGAAAGCCCATTTGTATAGGAATATTTGTATAGATATATTTGTATAGATATATTTGTATAGATATATTTGTATAGATATATTTGTATAGATATATTTGTATAGATATAGATATAGATATAGATATAGATATATATAGATATAGATATAGATATAGATATATATATATAGATATAGATAGATATGGAAAGCCCATTAATTCACCATTGATTATGGCATTTCTATACCACCATTTTTCTATGGAAAGACCGTCATTTAACCATGGATCTGTGCATCCTAAAGGCATGTTTTTCAGTCCATGTCCTCGAGGCCAGCCCTGTCCCACCAGTGTTGCGAGCTCAAAGATACCTCGGAAATTCCCAGAACTGGTAAGCCTCTGGTTATGACTAACAGTTCGCCATGGAAGCCATGGCCCATAGATTTATAGATGATTTTCCCAGCTAATTATAAACCTCCATGGATATTTTGGGGGATTTCCATGGTTTTTCGATGGCCCATAGATTTATAGATGGTTTACCGTTCTTAAAAATGGGTGGATTTTCCATGGCGAACTGTGAAAAATCCTCAGATGGTAAGCCTCGGGATCCACGGGATCAATGGTGTGCAATGTTTCGCACCAGCAAAAACAACAAGGTGGAAACAGAAAGACTGGAAAACGGATGAAAAAGAGGGAAATGCCACAAAAAAAAAAACGCGAGCAGTGTTCAAAAGTCTCTGTTGTCCCTTTTTTTCTGGCTGGTTAAGAATGGATTTCCGAGTTCATGGATTGTGGTAACCTCCAAATATATATATATGTATATATATATTGGATAGTATAAGTGTATAACTCCATCTTTGGGCGTCTAAAGTCATGGGGGTTCCCCAGTCGTCCATGGTACCTTCAGCCCAGGCATGTGAGATGAAGACGTCACAGGGCAGCCCCTCAGGGTGCTTCATCAGGGCGTAGCTCATGCCACCAGCTTTCAAGGTCACAGGTTTCCTGGGTTGAACCGCCATGAAAAAAAAACGGTTTTTTGGGGGATCTTGGGGGGGTTGATGATGGTTGATGCGGTTTCCATTAATGGCGCCATAGTTTTTCAAGTCGTTTTTCCTGAAGCGAATTCTTTCAGCTAGGACTTTGAGGACTTTGAGGATTTTGAGGAAGATCAACGATAAGACCATAAGACTGGCAAGTTCAAGGCGGAAGCTGGACAAGTCTCAAGAGAGGCTCCACAAATGCACAAGTACTGCATGGGGCGGGTAGTTTCACTCAAAAATAACGATGCCAACGATGCCGTGCCAACGGTACATTACTCCAAATCCATCACTGGTAAATCCCCAAATCCATCCAAATCCCGTCAAAATCGAGTTCCGGTCGCCCAAGCTTCACATATTGTTCGTTGACTTGGTAGAGGTTTGGCCCATAATTGGGGTCGTGGTGGTGTGGATTCAGGTCATGCTCATCAATGAGGCCTCTGCACCACAACATTCTGATCTCGTGAACGAACTTGTAGAAATCCTAACGAGCTTGGGGCATTGGAATTGGAATGATATATATATATATACACAGTATAATATAATATGATATGATATAATATGATATAGTATAATATCATGTCATATCATAAGATATCATATCATATAATATAATATGAATATAATATAATGTCATATAATATCATATAATATCATAAAAATCATATCATATAATAGAATAGAATAGAATGTAATTTAACATAATATAATAAAATATAATCTAATATAATATAATATAATATAACACAATATAATACAATATAATATAACAATAACACACAATACAATAACAATATAATATGATATTATATAATATAATATATTCATGTGGTAAACCCAATAATAAACCATCCCCATCAAACAACCATGTGTGGGTCGTTTTACATCATCCCAGTCATAGGGGCATACTGGCATACCCAATAACAAATAATTTCATTGAATCCCCTACAGGGCCGCTTTGATCAGGTCCACTCTAAATCATAAAAGAAAAAGAAAACGGCTAGTTGAAGCTAACAAAATCGAAGTAAAAACCAGATTAGGCTAAAGAAAGCTAGCAGACAACTGAAGAAAACAAAATAAGTCCACCGACCCACCCTGCACTGAGCTGCATTGACATGTTCCCTTTTTCCAAGATATTCCTGTGTTTTCCAAGGTTGTTCCTCCACATTTAACCGGAACCCCTGCCTTGGAAAGGGCTTCACCCATCACTGACTTTTCTAGCCCAATCTAGTTTTACTTGGTACGGGTGTGTCAGCAGCCAAAAGCTAGAGAAAACTAGAAAAAATTAAAACAAAATTTAAAAAAACTAGAAAAAAAACTAGAAAAGAGTAACTAAAAAAAAAAGACTAACTGACTAAGTGTTTCCCAGTTTTCCCCGACTCGTCGTGCAGTGAACCTCCACTGACTTACCTTGAGATACCAAGAAATCGTGGGACCGCTGAAAGGAGGAATAGCGAGCTTCACAAACACCGGAAAAAAAAAAACTAGATTCTACAAGCTGGTGCCCCCCAGGTTAGCTAAGTTGGTTTATAAGCCCATTAACTAGTTCGATATATCACCAACAAAAACCATAGTTTAATTGGAGTTATAAACCCACATTAACTATAGATATATCACCTATAAACCATAGTTATTGGAGTTATTTGCACCAACTGAACGCTATCTTGGGGGCACCACCTTGTAGTCTAACCAATCGAACAGTGCCAGCCATCGTCCTTGTAGGTGACGCACCACTTCTCTGGAGGAACTCTTCGGTGAAGCTCCATGGCATCGGTTTCATTTTCCCAGCGCTCGGCTGGACAGCGCAGGCTATGTTGGTTAAAGCGCTGCCCGAAATGCGATGTTTCGATGTGAATTGGTAGGTTGATGATGGGGAAACTTGGTGATTTCTTCGATTTCGACCTCAACAACTCAGCAACTCACTTCGGGCATCTTGAGTCGAACCAGTTCTCAGGTTCCAGCTGAAAACCAATAGCTTTGTCTCAAAATGATATCAGAAGTGCAGTTCCAACTTTACGAAGTGGATACATAACATATATATATAACCATGGTTGTAACAGGTTGTACCCATGTTGTGAAAACATCAGTTGCCAAGTGGTGTACCGGTGTCACAACTAGATTGAATCGTTATACTATGGATTGCTCCCAACAGTCCAGATACAAGGAGGAAACATGGGAGATACAAAGGCAACATGATTTTTCCCGCCAGGTGGTTATCATGTATAATAATGGGTTCGAGGAAGTTTTTTTAGTCAGATTCATCAATCAACATGTCCAATCTTGGCTGATATTCCCCTATGTGTGGCGAAACCTTAAGAATCAATGGCCCAACCCCTCAACCCCTCAACCCCTCAACCCCTCAACCCCTCAACCTCTCCGCAAGGTTTACCCAATCAACATCAACACATGAGCAGCGGTCAAATAATATCCTCCTCTCTTGATGATAGGCCAGAATGGGTCAGGTCACTTCCCCCATTTCTCACCACAAATCGTCTACAGCTGTTGTTCTCAATTCCAACAAGTTTTTTTTTACCCCATATGGTTGTTAAAATCCCCATCGTATAGCCATCAATTACCAGAAAATTGAGGTAATATCAGCAGTTTTACAGTTTCATCCCAATTTCATCCGTTTCTGCAAAATCATCAAGAATGAAATCATATCTGTGAATGGATCATCACGGATAATCATTATCCACATTCAACTGTAACAAATTACCAGAGGCTAGTTTCCATATATTCCCCCCCAAAAAAAAAACAAGAAACCATGATAACCATGATATCTGTGAATGGATCATCACAAATAATCATTACCCTCTGGTAATTTAACATAGCTATTGAAAATGGCCATTTATAGTTGATTTACCCATTAAAAATTGTGATTTTCCATAGCTATGTTAGTTTACCAGAGGGTATCCACCTAGTTGGTAAACTCCTCTTAGAATCCCATCTATCTGGGAACCCATTAGTCCATCTTCTATCCCATTGAAGCACCATAAAATCCCCACATCCATAGCGCTGGGTTTGCCCTGCGCCACCCAGGGAGAACCCCCTGGGAGGACCTGATGACCTGGATCTGGATGGATCTGGATGGAGGATTTTTGGGGGATAGAATGGATATAATCCCTTGCCCCATTCATATGATTTTAAGTGAATGTATAGAATATTTACATACACATATAATATATATTATATATAATATATTATTATTATATATATAGTATATATATATAGTATATATATATAGTATATATATATTAATATTAATATTAATATTAATATTAATATTAATATTAATATGAAAATGCATTCCTCATATATGAAAATATGGAAAAATACCGCCCTGGAAGCCCTGCTTTAGTAGTGGAGTTCTTCATTCGGAGGCCATTGCTCAATGGCCATTTGGGGGGCCAGAAAGGATGAGATATGGGGATGGTTTTAACCACTGGCTTAAAACAAAAGGGACATGTTCACCATGGAAATTCAACCAGATGGGATGTGTTTTATTTTTTGAGATGTTGTGTTTAAGATTGTTTAAGCAGTTTAGATAGATGAGATATGGGGATTATTTCCAATGTCTGACTGCTATCTGATTTGTGGCAACCTATCTTGCAACGAAGTGTTCCAAACTAATGGGGCCTAGTGATCCAAACGTGGCAATGGAAGCATTGTGGAGGATGAAGTGAAATCCGGGGAAGTTCTTGGCCACCACACCACACATCCAGTGCGGGCTTTGGGGCCTCGGCACAAAATCGGAAGCCTAAACAATGGGGAGCACACCGAAAAAAGACGGTGAAATTTAATACATGTTACCTATTTTATCCGATTTTACCTGAACACAAAATGTTGCATGTTTACATGACGCACCTCTTTTTTTCATGTGTGTTTTCATAGAATCCCCTCAGCTCCCAGCAGATATGACATGATCTGGTTGGTGGTTTCAACCATCTGGAAAAATATGAGTTCGTCAATGGGAAGGATGACATCCCATATATTATGGAAAATAAAAAATGGTCCAAACCACCAACCAGCTAAGTATTTATAAACTAAGTATCTTACTATTACCTTCAGGTATCTATTGACATGATGAATCTAAAAAAAACCTGCCAAACACCTAATGATGGTTGCTGGCTATTACATTTCCCAGTAAACCTTATATTAAGTGTTCCATGGCACGATTCGTGGAACGTGGTTTGCGCTTATTCCCTCGGTATTCCAATATATATATATACACATATATATATAATTATATATTATAGCATCAGTTACTTGGTAGGGTTGCAGACTACAGTGTAGACCCTAAAAGTGGGGTCTGTGGTTTTGTGCAAGGGCGAACGTTAAAAACGATGGATCACAATAGACCTTCAGGTCTTCCTGACGCCTAGGGTCTTAAGTCGTTTTCCTCCCTAACAACTTCAGGCTTCACCTGCTTTGTTTGCGCACTGTTTTTGATCGTTGCCGCTGGTAGGCAACTTTGAAACCCCAATAAATCAGACTTTTTCAGCCTGATCCCTATCTGGCTCAGGGAGTTTAGCCCGCAATGAAAAATTACGACAAAGCACAGAAGGTTCAACATGGTTTTAAAAAAAAAAGTTCCTTGTAGGGATAGACTATTTTAGTCCGACCCTGAAACCTCCTGAAATTGCACTTGTCACATGAATCGTATGCGTTCAACGTTTTTCTGTGCGCCACTGTTGTTTGTTATGTTGCTTTGTGGAAAGGCGGAAAACAGATCAAAACCCTCCGGGACACATAGATGGGAACATGCCAGTAGGTCCACTGGTGAGATACCACACATTTCTTGTTGCCATTTCCGAGTCTCTAATTTCGATGCTTTTAGGAAGGGCAAAAGACATAAAACCCTCTGAAGGGGAAGATGCAAATGAGCAGTTGCAAAACCTTTGCGAAAGCAGAAGAAAACAAAGTCTTACCTGCCATGCGCGCGTGAAGTGAAATTCAGTTCCCGCAAAATGTTTGCACAGCCTTTGCGAAGGGCTGCGCAAACGACAGTGAACCCGAAAGCTTCGCAAAAGCTTATGTCAGCAGAAAACTTGATTGCCGTGAAAGGCCCAAAAATATATAACCAGTGTGGGTTCTGCGAACGCCAGAAACAGCGTTTGACCAGCACGCAAAAGCATTGGCAAAATCACCAGCAGGGACCCAGCAGGAAGAGCTGCCCATGGTTTTTGACATTGCTCCATTGAGGCGCCTGATGAACTATCGAGCATTTCCCGATCAATCTTTGATTGGGTCCTGCGCTCTTGCAGACTTGGAGTCTAAAATGTAAGTCCTGGAGATGAACCGTTGTTTTGATTTTTTGGGTGGTGGGTTGATTTTTTTCAGACCTTACTGCATCCAAATACCAAGAACACCTAAGAACATACAAAAGCAGCCAAGAACACTTAAGAACACTCAAGAGGACCCAGCCATTAGATACATTACGTAGATAGATGGATGGGTAAATATTTACGTATATACATGTGTGTGTGTGTGCGTATAATAATGTCTTTTTTTACGACCGTTTCTTGGACCCAAATCATCCCATGAGAATTTGGCCCATTTGGGTTCTTGCTTTCGTTGATCTTAAGGAGGACCCAGGTTGATGGTTTTCTAAAAATGCCAGCACCTGAATTTTTGGAAGTTGGGTTCGGGCTATTAGAAACTCGAATGTTTTGACCAGCCTTTGGCTCCCAAACAACTTGCACCTACAATATTCAAAGAGCGTGAACAACAATGATTAATCACTCAGAATTGTCGTCGAACGTTTCAGGGAGGTTTGAAAAAGTATCCTCACTGTCAACAGTCAATACGAAATGGTTCTGAAAATGTATCTCTCCCAATTTTAGGTGTGCTTGCAGACTTGGAACCCAGGGCATGGCTTGAGATTGCTTTTTGCACAACATGTCGCTTTGAGAATCCCATCTTTATTGCTTCCAACCCACATAGGGGATCTATGGCGAACCAAAAAAAAGATAACCTCCTGAAAACTCAAAACCCCAATTACACCAGCATAGACCCCAAACAGCAACAACGCATGTTTCCACCAAGGTCATGTGCAATTCAAAATTCATGGAACTGTCTGGCACACTCCTGTCTTCTGTTTTACTCCTTCATTACTTCTGTTGTCTCTTGAGAACAATAGCGCCAGCACAAGCCCACGTGACTTCCGACTAAAGAGACACAGCTGCCCGTGAAACAAATCGATGAGAATATGGAGGCTTCCATCTGGCTGACGGTTGCTCAAATCATGATGGAACAGAACCCATTTCCTGCGGAAAGCAAGAAGAGAGAATAAGGGAGACAAGCACCGGAACCCCAGCCGGAACCAGGAGGAGCCAGCAAATCATGAGGGAACAAAGGCCGTTTCTAGCAAGAATTGAGAACCCCATTCAGCTCAAGAGCTGTTTGGGGAAAAATCCAACGGTCTACACTGGTCTATGGGAGTCTAGACCCCCAGACCCTCAAGCCTCAAGAGATAGCACTCTAGACCTTAAGTAGTAGATCCTATTCTGTATCTAGATATACGAATATAATATAATATAATATAATATAATATAATATAACATAACATAATATAGTATAATATCATATATATATTATTCAAGTTATATAATATATGACCCATCTGTGACTCCGCTATAATCGCCAGGATCCAAGCAGTGACACGCTCAAAGACGGAGCGCCCAGGTCTTGAGGAACGTGCCCTTGGTCGCCGGGATACCACGATATATCTTAATATTTCCTAATAATTATATAATTGTGTATATATATATATACTATATACACATATTATCCTGAAGTAGATATGTTTTTTTCAAACATATTCCCATTTTAATGAGTTTTTGTTGGAAAAAAAAAAAAATATTCTATCTACTGCATGATCACTATATGTATAATATGTTATCTTTTTGGCCACTAACTGAATGGTCCAAAGAAAATGATGTAAATGACGAGTGTTCTTGAACTTTTGAGCACATCTTAAGATATTTGTTGCTGATTCCCCTTTGCTGATGCTGCCATGCGGTAGCTCCCGGTATCAGGAAACCGGCCTCCGGTTTAGTGGAGTGTAAAAATATTCCCGGCAAAAGGAGCCATGAAATATGCGACATGGACTTTGTCTAAAAATACCCTCTGGTAATTTAACATAGCTATTGAAAATCACCATGTTCAATGGGTAAATCCACTATAAATCACCATTTTCAATCTCGCAAACTGTAAACGTTTACCAGGCCGGGTAGGCTAAGCCAAAATTTCATGCTTCATCATTTTGCCCATGATTTCATCACCATTTTGGGCTATCCATGGCTATCCCATATTTTCAGACCCCATGGGTCAGAAACTGAGAAATCCTCATCATTGTGATGGAGGTCTACAGCTGGGAAATATCCAACTTTTGATGGGGAATTGTCCCATGTTGGATGACACCGGAGGCTATTGATTTGTATTAGTTTTGTATTAATACAATAGTAATCATCATTATCAAAATTTATGTATTAATACAAAATCCATTATCATTCCATTATCATTATCCATTATCAATGTTAAATAACCCAATTCATCCATAAATCCCTTAAAAACAAATGTGGAAACCGCGCATGTAAATATTGGGACTCCAAGAGATTCTGAACCGTTTTTTGTATCCCGGTCATCTCACATCTGCGAAAGAATAAAGCCCATCTTTTTTTTTAAATAGCTATATGATATAGATATAGATCCAATATAATATCCAAAAAACAAAATATAGATCCATTATGATTCAATATAATACCCAATATCCAGTATATACAGGTCTCCTAAGTCATGGGGGTACCCCAAGTTATCATCCATTTATAGACGGGATTTTCCATGAAATAACCCATCCAGCTATTGGGATACCCACATTTATGGAAACTTCCAAATGGGTGGTTACTAACTCTGGTTAGTAACCACTTCCCATCAGGTTTGAGATAGCTATGGAAGCCATGCGCCATGAAAATGGATGATTTAGATTTATTATGATTTACCTATTGATCTATCTATTTACCTACTACATTACCTATTAATTTATCTATGAATTCTTCCATTATTACCTATTAATTTATCTATGAATTCTTCCATAGCTGCTTAGCTAGACTTAAAATCTATTTTGAATGACCAATGGGTACTATCACATACTCTCACCATTTGGGGCGGGTCTCTTCCAGCCTTGATCCAGTTGGGGTGTGAGACATACGTGACACTTACCGTAGTAAGAGGACTGCTTACGCATGGGCTCACCCAAGCATCTATCACCAACATGCTTACACCTACGAAACCCAGGGTTTTGCTTACGCCATCTTACACAACTCTTACTGAAATGAAGAGTGAAGGGAGCGGCTTGGACCCTCACATCTCCAACAACTTTCTCTTCATCGCCATCCCTGGGTGTTCCCGGCAGCCGCGCTAGGTCGCGACCGATCTTGGCCTCGAAATCCAATCGCTCCTTGGCCTAAGGTGTTTAAAGGTGCCATGGTCAAGTTTTATGGTATACTTATGGAGATTTGTAAATAAATAATGGGTTATAACTAGTTATAACTATCAAACATACCATGGGTATCCATGGGTTGTAAATGAATAATGGATTATAACCCATCATAACTTAAAGTACACCAATGTTAATATAAGCCATGATATATCATGTATTATACTCGGTTATAACGTTATAAGTATTAAGAGTGGCTTGCGGCTTAATCATTGGCATCAATATATAGGGAATAACTCTTATAGTCGATGATATGTGGTGTGTGGTCATCCACTCCCACAATCGGAATACAAACATCATAGCTTTATAATTCTCTATGAAAATCGATTACCATCAGGAAATACTTTTAACTTTTACCCATAATTCTCTATTATGCATTTTTGCTGCATCCTGGTTTTTCGTGCCGAATTTCTTTCTCAAAAACACATGAAATTCTCACAACCCCCCGGAGCATCTCGGAGCGATGGTGTTTTTGCTCCAGCTCCAAATCGATGGTTAACTCGATGGTAAAAATAGGTGTGATAAAAACTCTGAACATAGCTATTGAAAATGGCCATTAATAGTGGATTTTCCCATGAAAAATGGTTATTTTCCATAGCTACGTTAAATTACCAGAGGGTAACCCCAAACGATAAACCGAAGATTTAACCGAAAGATATCATCGTAAATCTTACAACTTGCAACATGGGGGGGCTGGGGGTTGGCTACCCCCCATGTTGGAAAATTGCAGTGGTCTCTGCGCTGCTCAGCCAGGAATACATTGGGACGCGTTCCCATCACTTTTCGACGCGGGTGACCTAACACCTCGAGACATTGCAAGGCGCACACCGGCTGTGACCTACGCTGCCCAGGATGCCAAAACAGCGCCAGGTCGATGGGCCATAGACAGCAGGTCGATCTGAGCCAATTTTTCTCTCATCAGTGCCATGGTCAAGTTAATTATTTGGATTAACGGGGTATGGTTGTATGCCATCAAATGGGCGTCCATATTCCTCAGAATGGATACATAAATCATCATAAATCCCAAGGAAAATGGATAACCAAGCCGTGCAACTTGACTGCGGCTTCCAGGGCTTCGTCATATTGGTTTGGTCAACTGATGTGATGTGCAGCCATGTTTTTTGAAGCTCCAAGGGACAGTTCATAAAATGGTCACCTCCCCATTTCTGGAAAATGTTGGGATGGTTCATGTCGGGATGAGGCTTATCACAGGATCCAGAGTGTGGTATTGACCTTGATTGACCTTGATTGACCTTGATCGCGCCAGAGGCATCCTGCCTCCACAGTAAGTTTACAAGCTGAGCCGTCTCACGATGAGACCTCCGTTGAAACCATGGTTTGATACAAGAAAAAAAGGGTCTGAAGATAGGATTCCCCATTCCATCCGAAGGTTTAAAATGGTTTAAAATGGTTTGCACCAAACCACCTCATCGCTCACTGAAAACAGGGCCAAAATTGGCCAGACATAAACTGGGCAAAGCTCAAAATCAAGGTACCCAAACGTAGGAGACCCTTTCCTAAATTTTGAGCCAGTCCCAAATGGGTGTTTCGATAAAACCAACAGCCAAGTAGCCAAGTAGCCAAGTAGTGCTCACGCACGCTTCCAGGTTCCTTAAAATACTGTTGAATTTTGCACGTTCAAGCCATTCCACACTATGAGTCACTGTTGATCATCACCCATCCAGGATGGAGAACAACAATACGTGAAACCACAACCAGAATTTGTTTAAACACCCATCTGGAAAAAAATGCTGCATTGAAAAACATTCCTTCCCAGCGCCACATCACTGCTCAAGTTTTTTTGAGCGGCAGCGGGGACGAATTTCCGGTGTTCAATTTGGGTCTCGAGATTGGGAACCCCTTTCTATATGATTCTGTCTGGTCCCCATAAATGTGCCATACCCTCTGGTAAACAAACAGTTTGCTATTGAAAATAGCCATAGAAATAGTGCATTAAAAATGGCGATTTTCCATCGTTTTTTGTTAGTTTACCAGAGGGTAATTTAAGCGCTTCTCCCGATGTCATAATTATACTACATCGCCTCGTTCTATGGGGCACCTGGATATCATAAGAATATCATGCTGTTCGTAGAGCACCTCGTTCAAAACGATCCGGAATTAATCTGATCTCCTTCTATGGCAAGGTCCCTCCCAGTTATAACTTGGTTTAACAACGAAACTCACGTACAGTCTATAGCTATAGATAAAAGATATATAGATACATAACTATATCATATCTATATCCACCATAAATCCAACAAAATCGCGTATGTTGACCAACGGAAACTTCTCAGACTTGGGGCCTTTTTACAAACTCCCCTTGCAGCTCTCACCTCCTCAGGTCTCTGTGTCGGTCTCAGGAGACTTGGTACTGAGTAACTCCTGCAGGGCCAAATCATCTGGTGATGGTGGTGACAGCTGATGTTTTCCCTCATCAGCCTATTAGATCTATGAATGGCCTATGATTCAGCAATCAGAAAATAGATAAAAATAGGGATAGCCATGATTTAATGATGATTTTTCATGGGATTGAATGGGATGGTGATGGGTGGTGATGAGATTTACATCATGAGCTAAAAAATGGATACTGAGATATATCTGGCTGAATTTCATCATAATTCACTAAGTTCAAAACTATCATGAGGCCGTTTGGTCCCCTTACTTACAAATTAATTGCAGTGACGTCACAGTGAGGTCATTATAATTCATCCAGATTTAATGATGAAAAAAATTGAATTTACTTTAAGCTGATCAAAGTCATGCACCAATGGAATTTCATTTGGATTGAAGTTGACTGGGATTGTTTGAAAAATTGAATTTTAGGCAAAAACAACTAGACGGATATGTTGTACGAAGTGATGCCCCAGTGATGTTTGTTGGTTTGCAAAGTCATCAAGTTATTTTTTCCATGAAACCATTTCTTGGCTACCCTGGATGTTATAAATGGTACAGGATGGGGCCCCCAGTCGATAGCGTTCAGTTGCCATATAAGTGGTTTAACTATGGTTCATGGTAGATATAACTATAGATAACTATAGTTAATGGGATTTATAAACCAACTTAGAACTGGGGTGCACCATCCTCTATGTTCCCAATCTTGTCCAGGATTCCAACTTGTCTATTTTGGTGTTGCAAGTCATCTACCCACGAAGTAAAACGACAAGTTGACACACAGTTCACTCGGTGAATCCAATGTATGGCCATTTAAATGGCATCATCAATAACTCCAACAAATTCAACGGATAATCCATAATCCGTTGTATGTATGTATGTATGTATGTATGTATGTATGTATGTATGTATGTAAGTAATGTATGTAAGTAATGTATGTAAGTAGTGTATGTAAGTAATGTATGGAAGTAATGTATGGAAGTAATGTATGTAAGTAATGTATGTAAGTAGTGTATGTAAGTAATGTATGTAAGTAATGTATGTATGTATGTAATGTAATGTAATGTAATGTAATGTAATGTAGTGTAATGTAATGTAATGTAATGTAATGTAATGTATGTAAGTAATGTATGTAAGTAATGTATGTAAGTAATGTATGTAAGTAATGTATGTAAGTAATGTATGTATGTAATGTAATGTAATGTAATGTAATGTAATGTAATGGTATGTATGTATGTATGTATGTATGTAATGTATGTAATGTATGTAAGTAATGTATGTAAGTAATGTATGTAAGTAATGTATGTAAGTAATGTATGTAAGTAATGCATGCATGCATGTATGTATGGTATGGTATGGTATGGTATGGTATGGTAATGGTATGGTATGGTATGGTATGGTATGGTACGGTATGCAATGTATGTAATGTATGTAATGTATGTAAATTATGTAAATTATGAAAATTATGTGAATTATGTAGTGTATGTGTGTATGTATGTATGTCTGCCTGTCTGTATGTATGTATGTATCAATAGTCCAAAAATCCATTTAAATTGGGGATACTGCAATTACCCCTAAATTGCCAGACAAACCCATGACAAACCCATCACGGATGCACAAAGTGGTGAACTATCCATGTTTGGTCAATTACAGCTTAGGTACTTATACTTGGGGGTGCAGTTGGGTACAACCATGCTAATAACCCCTAGACGTTGGTATACATAATATAACATTATATAACCCATATAACCAGCCTATATTTATGCTGACATATCCACTCATAGATTATAACATATTATAACTAGAACTGCACCCAAGTAGTACCACCCAAAAAAAATAAAAAGTTAAATCCTGCCAAGACAGTGGAAAGTTGAAGCTTTTCTTAACATTTTTTGGGTAAAGCTCACTGTATAATGATCAATATATTTTTTCACCAACGTTAATCCGCTGAAGTTGGGGGAAAAACCGTTCATAAAAAAGGGGATGTCCAATTGCCATGGCAGTGCCGGAGGCTATCCGTAATCCGATTCAATCATTCGACGTCGCGACGTGAGGGCGTGGTCAAATTTATCCATATATATGTATTATCCATATCACATATTCTTGGTTGTATTCTCCCATGATATTCCAATGTGATGTGTCCGTTAATCTCCCATAGAAAAAGACTATCAATCCATCAATGATTGTTATGAATTTTAAGGTCGAATTTTCCCATGCATCTGAGTGGCATAATCGTTGCTACCACGAAATTCCAGCTGAAATGCTAGCAGGGTCAGTAACCTCAGATGGTTGAAACCATGGGACCAGGCAACGGCAACACGTGGGGATTTCACCAATCGATATGGCGTCTCAAAATGTTGCATAGCATGGTACTATGGAATATCCATGGCACTATCGGGGATATCCATATCATGTCTAAAAAAACATGGTGATATTTTTTTTAGCACGTTTTCTTCGGGGATAATGATGAACCGTGAGCTTCTGGAGTACACTATTTTCACACAAACCCATAGCGGCCCAGAGGGGGGGTTCAATATGTAGGGCTGGGGTAGGTATTCTTACGGTGGAGGGATATAAAATGATGTGACTGATATGATGGGGGCATGCATGTTGGGGATTTTATCGACATATATATATGTATATATGTATATATGTATATATGTATATATGTATATATGTATATATGTATATGCCTGCGGACCGAAAACCGTTCCCGTAAAACGCACGTTTTTGAGTATCGCGATTGTGGGGGGGGGTGGGGGGGCATGTTAACGTTCCTTGTACTTCGTACATGAAATATTGCCACGCTGCTGACATCTCTGGGATTGTTTACTACGTTATATGTTGCTACGCTGCT
>Ga0126342_10011146_pt1 | contig 16068 bp, 14 predicted proteins | sample Cyp1metagenome_FD_92528 | JGI IMG/M metagenome (GOLD analysis project Ga0126342, IMG submission 92528) | Coral microbial communities from Lord Howe Island, Old Settlement Bay, Australia - Cyphastrea 1 metagenome | ecosystem: Host-associated > Invertebrates > Cnidaria > Coral ... | reverse complement strand
TACATACATTACATACATTACATACATTACATACATTACATACATTACATACATTACATACATTACATACATTACATACATTACATACATTACATACATTACATACATTACATACCATTACATTACATTACAGAAAACATACAATTACATTACATTACATTACATTACATACATGCATACATACATGCATTACAGACAGACAGACAGACAGACAGACAGACAGACAGGCAAACAGACAAACAAACATACAAACATAGATATACAATCATATACAATCATATACATATATATATATTTATGTAGAGATCTGGATCAATTAGAAGAATTAGCCAGCCTGAACTGTTTGGCCATTATATCGTTACCTCAATCCAATTCCCATCATTCCAGTGACGTTAGGATGTGAGGTTGCAACACAATGTGTTCAGATTCATATGCCATTAAATCCCATTAAGTTTCAATAAATTCAAAAAACAAATGCAGAAACTCAATTATCTCAATTAATATCCCACATATCATCAGATACAATGTTCACGTTCACCGAATTACATCAGCTCACTGGTTCGTCATTGGACTTCTCTGAGAGGTACCCCCACATACCCATAAAAGGTGGTGCTCCATAGATTGCAAAGTTAGTTTTTTAGAGATATCTATATGGTTTATAGATGTTTATAGTAGATCTATATATATATATACGATCTATCCATGAATCTGGGATTTTTCAGACTTACAACTGAGGGGGGTGCACCACCTTGTATGTTCCATTCCGAGTAAATGGTTTCGTCTCAAAACAGGCCATTTAGAAGGTATACCCTCTTGTAAACTAACATAGCTATGGAAAATCACCATCTTTAATAGGTAAATCAACGAACTAAATTGGCCATTTTCAATAGCTATGTTAGTTTACCAAAGGCACTCCATTTTCAGACACAGCCGCTATAGCAGCGATTCAGTCATCGCTCCGGGACGAGCTTCGCTAAGACTCCGACCCCATAGCGCGCCGGGCGTTCGATTTCGCGCTCCTGGGACGCTCTGCAGGCTTCAGTCGCGGCTCAATCGAGGGGGTATCCTTTAAAAGACCGGAGGAAATAGATGAACAAGCATTTGTTTCATGTGGTTTTGATAGATATCTATTTAATTTAGTTGGTGTTGTGTGGTTTCAATCATGAGGCGGACCGTATTATATCTATTTTTTGAATTAGTTGGCGTTATGTGGTTTTAACATGTGATAGTATATGTAATTTATATACCGAGCACCCCATTCAGAAACAGAAATTCATGGTGGTTTCCCGAAACGACCATTTCTTATGTAGTTATTCTTCACTATCATAGGGAAACACGCCATGGAAAATTTCTGATTGTTAACTGGGTTCCAGGTATTGAGCTGTAAGCAGCTTGGTAAGCATGGTAAGCATGGTTCACTGATCAAAATGACAAGCCAAACCATGGGGGAACCACCTTGTGTATGTGCATAAATATCACTATACTGTAATACATATGTGTATATATATATGTGGTTGGTGGTTGACCTACCCCTCTGAAAAATATGAAAGTCAGCTGGGAAGGATTATCCCATATATGAAATGGAACAATAAAAAAAAACATGGTCCAAACCACCAACCAGTGATGGTATGATATGGTACAGGATGGCACAGGCATGTGATTCCAAATCAACCATTGCTTCGTATACATCTTTCGAAAAAAAAAAAACATCAAACAATCATAAACTAATTAGTAATCATTGGTAATAATATAATTAATCATAACCCTTCATTGGTGAGTTGCTTTTACCATTTTACATCCTTTTCCTTGCCATTGATGGCTTGTTTTTCCCACCTGTAAATCGCCATCGATCACCCGTTGTTGCATCCTCCATCTCTTGCCGTAGCCATAACTTTTCGGCGTTGTCGGCCAGCTGTTCGAAGGTGGAGAGAGACGCACCGCGGGTCAGTTCGCACATTCCTGGCGAAAACATGGGACCAACGTTTGGGAGAATGATCTTTGAGATTGGTACAATGTGAGGCCCCCCAGTGATGTTAGTTGGTTAACAAAAGCCCCAGTAACTAAAGTTATAAGTACCATAAACCATAGTGAAATTGGAGTTATTGGCACCAACTTAGCTATCTTGGGGGCCTCACATTATAGCTATCAAGAATGGTGCTTGGACCATCAAAACATGGTGATTTTACGATCAAAAAAGGTTTCACTATGGCGATTGAGGGCAAGAAACTTGGAAAATAAGGATATGGCCGGGGGCTTTAGAGCTGCAAAGATCGCTTGACACTGACGACAATCTAGATTGTTTCAAAGAATCATAGAACATACGTACCCCCCACTAGCTATAGATATATCAGCCACAATAAACCCTAGTTATTGGATTTATAAACCAATTTAACCAACTTAAATCAACCATCAAGATCATCAATCCCCATTCTTAGTCAGTTTGACCATCATTTAATATTCTATTTATATACATCTATTTACTCTGGTAAACTACCATAGCTATGGAAAATAAACATCTTTAATAGGTAAATCAACGAACTAAATGGGCCATAACCAGAGGGTATCACATCAAAAAAGGCTACAACCAGCCAGCCTGGGCTTCCCTGGCCTGCCGATTCGGGTGGAGGGGATGAAGTCGCCTCAAAAACGAAACAGCCAAATCCTCTCGAGGACTCGCAGGTGGAAAATGGGGATATCATGGTTATATATATGGTTATTATATGGTTATTGTATGGTTATTGTATGGTTAATGATGGTTAATAATAATTTGGTTGGTGGTTGACCTACCCATCTGAAAAATGAGTTAGTGAAAGTCAGTTGGGATGATGACATTCCCAATAAATATGATGACATTTCCATTAGTATGAATATAGGTAGATAACGATCTATATATATATTACACCAGAGTACTTTATTCATATGTGTATACACATCTATTAATATGTAATATCCACTAATATGGGTGTATATATATATATGTTTATATAATATAGAGATATGTAACAAACATATGTAATGAACATTGTATTTATGGTTGGCTTACATGGGGAGCAATGGGTATATAAATCTATAACAGGAAAATAGAGGAACTAGATAAGGATTTCATGGATTTTAATAGGGTTTACTGCTCTGGCAATCAAACACGGCTGGGCAATTCACATATGGCATCGAACCAAGTGGGAGTTTCATCGAACTGAATGGTAGATGTTCCAATGTCATGTTTGATTACCAGAAGGAACAATGGGTCAGACTGTTGAAACTGCCATTTTATAATTTTTTGATAGAGAATATGGAGATACTTGTGGCTCCCAAAAAACCACTCCCTCCTCACCATGGATAGTAAGTTATATGCAGTGGCTCCACGTTTACCACTAGCACTCCTATGACTTGCCGTGAAATTCCCATCTTTTTTGGATTCCCTGTGGGCATATTCAACCACTCAACCACTGCTACTCTCGTGCAAACTAAAGATGTAGTCTTTACCCACCATAAATGTAGTCGACTTACTTTCCTTAAAAAACAACAGTTTTCCACAGATATCACAGATTCCTAAGTACCCTCTGGTAATTTAACATAGCTATTGAAAATCACCATTTTTAATGGGAAAATCCACTATATATGGTCATTTTCAATAGCTATGTTAAATTACCAGAGGGTATGTTTACCTTCGGGTCACGTTTAAAATTCCGCACGTGGCCCTGAGCTCCGCACGGAGGCAACGCGTCGTCCACCATGACTGTGAACATCTGTTTCGCTGCAGGGCGTGGACTCGCTCGCCTGGACGTCAATCCCAAGATATTCTGCTCGGTGGTGTACCTACCCCCCTGAAAAATATGAAAGTCAATGGGAAGTTGGGAAGGATGACATCCCATATATGAAATGGAACATCAAATCCAAGATATTTATATGATTTTATATGATTTTATATGCGCTGTGCTGGTTTTACCCCCATGATATCCCAAATGAAAACACAATAAGAATTATATTCCATATTCTGACGATTATCCCATTAAATCCTCTCAAATCCTGTCTGATTGGTGGTTGACCTACCCTCTGAAAAATATGAAAGTCAATGGGAAGGATTAAACCATATATTATGGAAAATAAAACATGTTCCAAACCACCAACCAGATGAGAAATGATGCTAACTGGGAGTACCCCCATGACTGAGGAAACCAGCAGTCATAGTGTAATTCTTGGCTGGTATGTGTTTGGTCGTGCAGCTGGGTAGTATATCTGTAATATATGTGTAATAGTTCGACAAAACAAACAATACAACATCCAGCTCGTTCCACCAGAATTTCTGGCGACTGGTGAGTGTTAGGAGGGTCAAAATATATAGTAACCCCCAACAAATATATTAAATCATACAACAGTTATATGTATCATGTATCACTATATGTGATACATATCACTGTTCTATTTAAAAGGGTTCAAATCTACTATATAATTGAACTTGGATTATGTTGATTCATGGACCTTAGAACCAGGATACAGCAGACTGATGAAGGTTGAAAGATGATGCAATCAAAACGGAAGTCAACATGGGACCTCACAAAATGGCTCTGAAACTTTTCAGTACCCCTGAAGTGCTCTTAAAATCTTACTGGTGCGTTTTACGTAGGGTTGCTGGATGGGTTGCTGGGGGTTGCTGGGATTATTACTAGTTAGCCAGTGGATCATTCCCCAAGAGGATGTCTGGATTCACCCATGGACAGCAGTTCGGATGAGTTTCTCCAACTGCAGGATGTGACCTACCCGGTCTGGTATACAGTTTAAGCTATTGAACATAGCCATTGAAATAGTGGATTTACCCATGAAAAATGGTGGATCTTTCCATAGTTATGTAAATGTTTACCAGAGGGTAATCATAGTGGAAAACTCATCGGAAGTGGTGAAATGTCATATTTTTTGCACTTCCAAATGGTCATAAGATGAGATGTCATAAGTCCATCATATTTCCGACAAATTCCATATCATCCCTTAGCTGCAGAATCTTCATAAATAAAGAAACATCATCCCTATCATCCCTATCATCCCTATAATCCCTATCATCCCTAAAATCCCTATCATCCCTATATTCCACCCTTATGGTGGGTAGGGCAGCCCATCATCATCCCATCGTCCTCCTTGTTGTCTGCGGTATCTGCCGACTCGCCGGACCTGCAGCGCTTGCGCAAACGCCCCCAGCCCCCGGGTCCGGTACAGGATGGGGCCCCAATTCGCTAAGTTAAGGTGCCAATAAGTAAAATAACAAGTTGGTGTATCAACATTTAGATAACTTATATAACTATAGTTATAAAACCATATGAATATCTTATATACGCAAATTACTTATAACATATTATAACGTTTTTTTTTTACATCTCTGGATGGTGGTTGACCTACCCCTCTGAAAAATATGACTTCGTCAGTTGGGATCATGGATTCCCAATATATGGAAAGTCATCAAAATCATGTTCCAAACCACCAACCAGATCTTATAACATCTTATAACTATATTTAGATGGGGCCCCATAAACCAACAAACATTTCACTGGGGGAGCCCATCTTGTAGCTGACTCTCAGCCGAAATTTATCCATGTAAATCAGATAGATGTGGGTGGTTTCTACATACCACCTATAAAGATGGTGATGACTGGGGGATGGTAATCCGATACACGGAATGGAATGGAATGGAATGGAATGGAATGGATGTACTATTTTCGGTGTTTTTGGTGGATCCGACCCATTTATAATATTTTATAATAATTTAGTGCGTGTTTGTTCTAGCCCGGAAAAGGAAATTAAATTCCACAGTAAATTACAAAATTGTTCTATCACTATCCAGGAATTTAATGTACTATCAGTATTGTAGTAATTTACTATCACTATTTACATGTGCCCAAAAATAGTGATAGTGATACTACAGTGCCACATGTTTTTTCTTGGGTATTCCCAATGCTCCATGGGGAACACATGTGGCTTCCCATTCTCCCCAAGCGCATTGAGGGGATCGTGTTGTACAACCATCTTCATGTTTGAGGTTAACAACACTCATAGATGTTTATAGATGTTGAAAGATGTTTATAGATGTTTATATACTTGTATATATTAATATAGATGTTTATAGATGTTTATAGATGTTTATAGATGTATATAGATGTTTTTTAGAAATTGTATAGATGTTCAAAGATGTTTATAGATGTTAAGGGCCCCCATCTAACAAACGGGTGGTGAATTTCAAGATGTTTAATAGCCATGGCTCCCCATCGTCACCAGAATCCTGGCCCCTCCAAACTGAGTTCACCAACCCGCTATGTGGCGGCGTTCGAATGTAGCCAGCCTAGCAACAACGACGCGGAGTTGACGCCAAGGGCGATTTCCATGGATTGTTACCTGAGTTTCCCCCTCTTAAACAAGAAAAGCACACAAAGTACTACAAAATGATGTTTTGGATAGCTGTATAAAGAAAATGTACAACCACCAAAACATTAAAAAAAACATATATATTCATTCGACAGCAAAAAAAGTAACAATTCTTCCCCGCAACATGGCAACCGTAACCGTCAATTTTTGGGGCTTGATTTCACGCATCGCAACCGGCAGATTTTGACAGATATGTTCAGGTCGGAGATCACCCAAATTCTTTGCCCAAGGTCGGGTAAACTAACAGTTTGCTATGGAAAATCGCTATTTTTAATGGATAAATCCACTATTTCTATGGCAATTTTCAATAGCTATTTTTTGATGTGGAATAATGTGGATATGTCACCAAAATGGAAATCATCTGGTTGGTGGTTGACCTACCCCTCTGAAAAATATGACTTCGTCAGTTGGGATCATGACATTCACAATATATGGAACAATAAAAATCATGTTCCAAACCACCAACCAGTAATCATGTTTGGCCCCATATCACGCCTCATTTCTTGTGAAACGATTGTTGATAACCCTCCTGCCCATTGGTTAGTAAATACCAGTGATATCCCAAGGTTCATCGGTGAAATCCAATCAAAACACTTGGTCCCTCTACATCTTTACATCCACTATATGTAATTGTGATCAACATTGATATCTTCAAATCCAACATATTTATATGATTTTATATGAGCTGTGCTGGTTTTTACCCCCATGATATCCTCAATTAAAAAACAATAACCATAATATTCCCATGATATTCTGACGATAATCCCATTAAACCCTCTCAAATCCTGTCTGGTTGGTGGTTTTAACCATCTTGAAAAATATTAGTCAATGGGAAGGATTATCCCATATATATTGTCGAAAATAAAATGCATGTTCCAAACCACCGACCAGTTATGTAATTCCCATTAAATGCAACATTTTTGGTCCATGTTTTGCTAGTCGAAAGCCGCCACCCAGCCTGACCGATGTCCCCTTGGCCATTCCGAGCGCAGTTCAGTTGAGGAAATCACGGGATATCCGCATGGAAAGCTATTTGAGCATAGATGTCATCCAAAGTATCATGGAATTCGATGTAATTCTTATGTTTTTTTGTTTTTTTCCATGGTTTCAATGGTTTACAGATAGAAAATCCACTGGATGTTGGGGATAACCGGTGGGGATCACGATCTACCCTTTTGGGACGCAAGCGAATTATGGAAGTCACCCTGAAAAAACGGATGATTTTGGGAGGGAAATTCCCAGCAGCTCACCATCTGAAGATGGTGACCATGGTGACCTCGCTCGATTTGGTCTAAATCAACATATCTGTGGAGTGATACATCCGGTTAACAAAAAGTTATTAACACAACTCTAAATCAAAAAATATCTGTGGTACACAACAACAGGTCCTGTAAATCATCATGAGTTCTTCACGTTCCCCTTTGACCTGAGCCCGTTGAGCCCGGAAACCGAACTTTCCAACTGGAGGCTTTAGAGGCTTTAGCACACCTGGTCTCGAGTCGAGGTCTCCGGGCAATGTGTTGCGGTCAATGGGAATCATCATCTATGGTTGAAATAACTGGTTGGTGGGTGGCTTCAATCCCTCTGAAAAATATGTCTTCGTCAGTTGGGATGATGACATTCCCAATATATGTTCCAGTCACCACCAACCAGTGATTAATCACCATTAACCAACATCATTAACCATTATTATCCATGATTAACCATCATTAACAATCATTAACCAAAGCACCAACCAGAGATGTTTGAAAGCCCAAGGCCTTTTGTGCTGGTTGATGTGATGCAAAAATCACTTCCGGATGATGACGGCCACAATGGAATGATGAACGAGGACATGGGTTTGATGCACGAAAAACCCACGGATGTGATTCTTGGTTTATGTGAACGTATAATAACGTATATATATACACACTGGTTGGTGGTTTTAACCATCTTGAAAAATATTAGTCAGTTGGGATGAGTATTCCATATATTATGGAAAACAAAAAATGTTTGAAACCACCAACCAGTATATATAATATAAATATATATATCCACCATAAATCCAACAGTTGATATAGGTTGAACGGCAAACATTTTTCGACCCAACTTACCTATCGTTTGGGGCCGCTTCCGATAGAAAAAACATGTGTAATCCCATCCCCCTAATATTAAACATACCCACCCATTCTATTGTCCCAAATGTGTGTAAATTCCTTAGTAAACCATGCATGGTTTCTGGGGATACTTAATATGAACGGGTGAAGGGATTGACAATTATCATGAATATTTTGAATTTTCCATTAGCTCATAGTTAATCCCATGAATAAGAGTGGGTACTAAGTACGGGCACTAATAGTCAGTAATACCCGGAGAATAACATATCAGTATCATCCAATATCTGTTTTCGAACATCATTTGCTGATATGATATGACATGAGAAACTATTATTTTTATTTCTACACCATCCGTCACCATTTATTTCGGGTGGGCTGATCTTGCTGGAATCCGTTGATGTCAACTGCTAAAACTTAATAACTTTCGGTGGAAATTATGCCAAAATATACATTGTTTACAAATCTACACCACAAACATGTAAAATCTACATGCATGCCTACAGTTCGTCAAACTTATGTGCAAAGTTTTACTGGTCAACACAGGCTCTATGTGCAGCACACTGTGCTTCCAAAACAATTCCGTGCAACATAGGGCATGAAGAGAGATGGAGGCAATCTACAGTGACCCCTGGAGCAGACCTAAGAAAAGACAGTTGTGTCATGCTGTATGTATGCATGGATATGCACGGAATGTTTAGCATCATTTGGGTTTGTCTAAACATCGGGCCGGGTACCCTCTGGTAATTTAACATAGCTATGGAAAATAATCACTTCAAATACAGAAATCATCCATAAATAGACCATTTTCCATGGCACCTGAGGGACTCTTGGGCACTTCTGTCTGCACACCTCAGTTGAGGTTTGGATCTGAGATCCAATGGATATAATCCGTTATATATAAGTGAAATAGGTAATGGGATATTACACATATATATTATGTAATGATACATCATTATATTAGAGTGGATATCTAATGATGATGATATATATATATATATATATATGGATTCATGAATTATATAAGGATGTTTAAAAAAAACATGTGTATGTATTATATATATATCCATATGAATCCAATTCCTTCCGGAGAAGGTACGCCACAAAATCATACTCCAAAGACTTTATCAGAAGGCACTTGGCCGATCTCTCTCTCTCTCTCTCTGTGTATGTATATGTATATATATATATATATAAATACGTTCTATATCTGGGCACACTACTATACACCCCCAAAATCCAATGGTTTAAACATACTGTTCCGTATTCAGAATGTAAAACATTGGGCAAATCCCCCACCTTTCAGGACACAGAAAGAATCCATATCAAGTTGGGTAGTTATATACATATATCTCATTATATCTCCATAATATCCCACTACATCAATAATATATATATATCCCATAATATTCCACTACATCACCATTGTTGGTTGATAAATCATCCCCATGATATCCCCACTGTTGGGGTAAAAGCCAGTTGTGCACACATCCAATGTAGTCCCCATATGGATATTGATGGTCTTATCACCATTGTGCATTCCTAATATCACCATTACCTACTATATAATATATATATAATATATTATATATACACATAAATAGCATATCAAGTTGTTTATCTCCATTTTTTGTTCCCATAGTATCATCCCATTAAATAATTATACATATGCATGTACATATAATTATATATAATTATAAATATACATATATATATATATATATATATTCCCATCATCTTTTCCTATTCAAATCCATCATCATCCCCATGATCTCGATCATGCTCTGTGCCTGCGTCAGAGACGGCTCGGCGCTGATGCCGTTCAGGCAAGAGGATGGTGATGAATTGGACCACACTATCCTGAGACAAAGAATTCACTGGAAAATCTGCCATGTGACCCGGAAAACAATGGAAAAACATCTATATACTATCGTCGACTGGTGATAGAAAAGGCGGCAAAATATGAGTCACTTTGGAACATCCCAAATAGGATGGGATGACAACTCTTTTGTAAATAATAGGAAATCCCCATGCCGTGTGAAAACAATGGAAAACACCGGTGGATGAAAACAACATAGGATGGGGATGAATGGGATAGTGTGTTGTTTTTCTGAACGGAAAGAAACCATAAACCAAGAAAAACTATAGGGATGAATCCATCAGAACAAGAAAAACATCTGCATATCCAATGTCCATTGTATGCCCATCAGGGCTTCTGTTACAAATTGATGTTGGTTAATCCCCAATGTGCAAAAACATGAAACAAACTTACCATGCGGTGCCCCATAGTCGTGCTCGTTGCTGTTTGTTACTCCATCGAATGATTGAAACAGTGATGATTCATCACCATGAATCCAGAACTGGGTCACTACTACACCATCATAGCATCATTACATACGCTCTGGTAAACTAACAGTTTGCAAACTGGAAAATGACCATTTATAGTGGATTTTCCCATTGAAAATGGTGATTTTCCATAGTTATGTTAGTTTACCAGAGGGTAATCTGTGACTTGCAATACAGCAATCATCCCAATAATCACCAATTTCATTCATGTTTAGATTCAGATCCAAAAAACAACAATGGTTGGTAAATTAATAGTCTCCATGATATGCTTAAAATCACCATATATTATCCCATAAATCCATGAAAATCGAATCACGGTATCAATAAATTATTGCATGTATATATATATATATAACCATATCAACGTATCTCCATGATCAATATGTCATGAATCAATGGATTTGTTTAGTCTCCAATATATCACCATATTGTATTGTCACCATATTGAATAATGACTACCGTACATACATACATATATATATATATATTTCTCACGATATTATCACCACATATCACCATCTGGTATAGCTGGATCTGAATATTTCCCCAGACAGACTGGTAATAATAAAAGAGTAATACAATGATGACTTACAGGATGGGGCCCCAATTCATTAGCTAAGTTGGTGAACAGAACTACAATAACCATAGTGTATGATACGCAAATAACCATATTTGGAGGTTATAAAACAAACATCACTGCAGGGCCCCATTAACAGATAATACGTAGATGTATGTCATAGGGATATAGTGACATCACCATAAATGGTATGCTTACCATTCCCAGTCATGAGTGGTTCATGACATTGTCTTACCCACAGTATTTTATAATATTTATATACTAGTCCATAGTTGCTATAGTCCACATATTTTCCATATATTAATGGATATGATCCTATTTTCCATATTTAAGTACAAGATCATAATTGGAAAATAACCATTGATATATGGAAATACACCGTTATTTAGACCATGAATGGAAATTTCCATATTTTTAAAAGCATTATTGAATTATTGGGAATGATATATGATAATTAATGGATATATTCATGGATATATGAATACCATGATATATTACCATTTGACCATTATAGTTATAATTGGAAACTTACAATTAAATATATATGTACCAGTATTGGGATTAGCTCTATGGCTTTGACCCATTCTTTGAATCCTTTGAATCGACTTCTGAGGCCCAAGCCCATGCCCAGGTCACCCTTGCTCCAGCCTATGCGAAAACATGTCAGAAATACCGGTCAACTCCAAAAACATGTTGAAGAAACCATGGTTTTTCCACGGGAAAATAATGAACATAATCGTGTTGAATGGTGGGCTAACACTGTTAACACCACACCTTTTTCTATGTTTATGGGATGGGATATCATTGTACAGTTGTACTGTACCTATATGGCTTTGACTGTTTTTAATTGGACAATGATGATCATCCATGGGACTATGGGGTGCATATTTGGCGCTTCAAACTTCTTTCTCAAACGGACATTCCAAAATCCAAAACATGAACTTTCGTGAAATGAGAAAATCACTTTCGCGAGGTATCATGTTGTAACACTGGCGGCCTTGGGAGTCAAAAACACTTACATGGTCCTTTAGATCGACTGCCGTGTGTATATATATATATATGTGTATGTGTGTACGATAAATATATATATATATATATATACATGTAGCGAGCACATTGGATATTTCATTGTGATACAATAAACATATAACTCCTATGGTCCTACAAAATCCTTCAACCAACCCCCCGCGCAAAGCGCTTGCCACGCGCCGCGCCTCCAAGAAAATCCCTTGACCCTCTCTGATGGTGATGTGTTCTCCGGCTTTTTCTAACCTTCAGCCGGGGCGAAATTTTCACTAACCAAGGGTTTTTCATGGCGAAATCAACGAACGAAACTGGTTGGTGGTTGCTGCTAACTCCTCTGAAAAATGATGGAGTAAAAGTCAGTTGGGATGACATGACATTCCATATATGAAATGGAAAATAAACTTCATGTTTGAAACCACCAACCAGTAAATGGCCATGGCAAAACAAGTTCGACTTCACTGTTAGACCTGGACTAATGGATTGATAGGTTGAATGGTGTTGACCCATTCAAGTCATTGGATCATTTTAAAACAACCCGTATTGTGACGACTGGGGATCCCCCAGTTTAAGAAACACCCGTATTATGTTTAAAATCAAAGATCCTCTCTATGCGGTTGTGTTGTAAAAATGTTGAGAAAACCAGAGGTACTCTACCAATGTGGTTGTTTTGCAGAATATAAGACTTCATCATTTTTCAGTATTTTCATAAATCCTTCTGGGTCTAGACATTCCCAAAGATACTAGCCCATGTTTTCAATTCTGTTTGCGCTTCCTTCCAACTTAGATAATGATAATAATATAATATAATATAATATAATAGAATAGAATAGAATATAATATAATATAATATAATAATATATATATATACACTGTATATATATATATATATAGAATCTCCTCCAAGGCGTTCCCATTCTTTTGCGACATCTGTGCCCGTGCCCTAACCTTTCGGAATTTTTGCATCCATCCAGACCCGGTTGCGGGGAATTTTGGCTCTCGAGGTCCCGACCGGAATTCTCCAGTGACCACGACCAAATACTCATCACAATCCACCATCTGAATCGCCTGGCCCATCATCAATCGACCATATCAGGGGCCGGCCATGGCACAATGGCACCCTGTAAAATGTCCGATTTAGTGTGATGATTGAGATGGTTAGTTTCCATAATTATGAAATAAAAAATGACTAGAGGGTATATTCATATATATATATATATATATTCCCATTATATCCCTACTATACCACCATTCTTGTTAGTAAAATTCCCTTGTTACTGGATTGTATGCCATTTACCAATCAGATCAATCAGATCAATGAATCAACCAGGTCTTTCTTCAACATCAGCAAACAATTAATAATCCATAATAATCCCTTCGTCTCAGCAAAGTTGAGCATGTTTTCCCTGGGTGAAGAGATCAAAGTCCAGGAGTTTCCCTCCACATTTCAGACCGAAATGAAGATCCGCCCCAAGTCCACACTGTTCTTGTTGGCGAAGTCTTTTTGTTTGCTTCTAACACCATGTTTTCACTATTCATGTCCTCATTTCAAGCCCTGAAGGAAAGATCATACACATCCAAAACATGGCGAAACCCAATCTGTCAACATACAAATTATATCAATCGTATATCGCATCTAGCAACTTACCTTACAGAAATGCACACAAATTTCCGGATCCGGCAACTTCCCAACAAATTTCAGCCACAAATTTGTTGGTGTTTCACACGGTAATCGGATCCCAAAATCCATCAAAAAAATCATGTCGATATACCGTAATGTGATGGAATTCCAAAACAAAATCTGAAAAGAATAAATCACATTAAATCCTAATTTTGTGAGTTAAATCAATATTTCAAATCTTTTGAAATTGTTAAATCATGTTAAATAATGTTAAATCCCTATCTTTTGTTGGTAAAATCTGTGTGTTTTCCTTCCCCTGGGCCTCACCACAATCTGTGCGGGAACGTGCGACACGAAGCCCCCTGGCAAGTCATGCTGCCTCTGGTAATCAAACATGGCACTTGAAAACCCCCCAATAAATGGAGGTTTATAGCTGGGAAAATCAGCTTTATAAATTATACAATGGATTTCCATACTTGCGTTAGTTTACCAAAGGGCAATCATGAAACAAACGGATTTGCTCTTTGAATTAGAAGCTGGAGACTTCAGTTTTTGACTTGTAAGTAGGGATAAGTAGGGTATGTATTGTTGAATGTATCAAAGTCCGTGTCACTTCTGCCTTACACGTGGGAAAATCTAGTTGTGACCCCTTTTTCAACTGTCTTTTGCAAACGGATTTGCTGTAGATGTCAAACAACAAAGCACCAAATCTTCCACAGATGGTGCATCAAGCGGCAAATCACATATCCTCGGCAAATCCAAGGGTGATATTTTCCTATCTTATCCCATATCCCCTTGAAACCCAATGAAGTTGGTTGAATCCTGTTGAATTCTGTTGGTTTCATAGGTTACCATCTGGTTATGACTAACATAGCGAACTGGAAAATCCCCTAAGTAAATGGAGGTTTATAGCTGGGAAAATCATGTTAAATAGCCAGAGGGTATATATATATATACACTGTATATATCATACTGGTTGGTGGTTTCAACCCATCTGAAAAATATGAAAGTCAGATTGGATCATAATCCCAACTATTGGGGAAAATAAAATTCATCTTCCAAACTACCAACCAGGTATGGTATCCAGTTATCCATATCCAGTTACCCTCTGGTAAACTAATAGAACTATGGAAAATCACAATTTTTAATGGGAAAACTCACTATAAATGGCCATGTTCAATAGCTATTTAGAAGGTACCCTCTGGTAAATTAACCATTTTTTCTGGTAAAACTCATTATATATATATACAAATGTAAAGCACTGACCGCTTCACCGCTTTTCAGTGCAAATCCCTCCTCCCTTCCAGTCCTCCCGGAAGCCACGCCTCGGACCGTCGCCGTCAATCAGCAAGGGTTCAGGCTTTCCCAGGAACTCCGCGAAGGACAACCTGGGGCAATGGAAGAAGACCTGGAAAGTCAGCCTATTCATCGTCCGTGTCGTCGAGCCTCAAATAGGCGCATTTGTTTAATGCTAAATCTTATTGAGCCTATTAAGATGCTTAGTTTGCTACCAGTATCATTTGGGAAATAACGCCAAACATGACTGGACATCAAACCAGGATTGGCAGAAACCAGCTGGTTTTCTATGTCAGATTCCATGGCGGAATGTAAGACAGCCAACATTGAGGACGTATTGATTTAACATTTACGCCAGTGAAATGTCATTGAGATTTGATGACTCCATCATTGTGGAGAAAATATGATAACGCACCGATCTGAAGTTAGGCCATGACAGTTACTCATCATACTAAAAAACATTGGATAAATTACATGTTTTCTGTGGATAAATTATGATAAGTCACGACTAACTTGCACCTAATATACAGGGTTGGAGGATTTACCATAAAACAAAGCCAATTCCCAAAACATCTTGTTTGCTTCCGATGCAACTCTTGCCTTCCTCACTACCTTGCAATGGATTCTAAACATGTAATTGAGGGATTTGAGGATTTCCATGTGCGGATTGATGGACATAATATCCCAGTGGGGCCAATGAGATT
>Ga0126342_10011145_pt1 | contig 16070 bp, 12 predicted proteins | sample Cyp1metagenome_FD_92528 | JGI IMG/M metagenome (GOLD analysis project Ga0126342, IMG submission 92528) | Coral microbial communities from Lord Howe Island, Old Settlement Bay, Australia - Cyphastrea 1 metagenome | ecosystem: Host-associated > Invertebrates > Cnidaria > Coral ... | reverse complement strand
GATAAAATCATCTTAGACTGCGCAAAAACGTTTTTGGTGTATCATCTTAGGGGCGCAGCATTTTGACACCACTCCTCTCCCACTACACTACCTTTCGTCCGCCTCCGCCTGCTCTCAAGTGTTATGAAGAGGATGCTGCCTCGTGAAAACCTCCATTTCTTTGGTCCAAAACCAAACATGGTTCCCCCCTCAGAGAATTGCATGTTCACATATTCATAAAGTTCGCGAAAAGTCAACGGTTAGCTGCAACTTGATATGACGTGTTCACAGCAAATTGCACTAAGGGGAACTGCACATGATAATTTTGACCACTGTAAATACGCATTGCAGCCCTTGCTAATGTCGGAAGCTTCTTGCGCAATGTAATGGAGGACATTGAAGGGATTGGGAAAACGAGACATGTCATTTCGTACCACGGGAGACCAAAATTAGAATTGAAAATCGCTGCCCCGCAGTGTAGAATATCGAAGTGGTGTTTTGCGACGTTTTGCGATGTTTTGTACATGCTTCGTGATTGGTGTTGGGTGCGGGCAGGATAGCATGAACTTGGACTTGTGTAATGTGCGGAAATGGGGGTAGAACGGCCTCAGGGTTGGATATGTCAACGCTCAGGGTTCGCTAGTGTGGGCATTAGGCGGCAGGGCGCATTGCTATTCTGAAATTCGCCACACTTTTGTCAGTTGGTGGTGTTGTCCATTTAATGTTTGGCGGCGGTGGGATGAATACGCAGCATGTGAAATCCAATCCGTCAGAATCTGGCAAACACATATAGAACAGTTGATTTTTGATAAGAGTATTCTTGCAGATTTCACATTCCCTCGGAGTAATTGTAATGTGCTACGCCCAACCAGTGCTGTAATTTTTCGCCGCAACCAACCATATTCAGGGTTCATTTTGCATCATCCACAACAGGGATGGCTCTTATCATTGGCTTTACCATGGACCAATGTTTAGGAATTTTAAGTAAGTATATGATATATGTGTAACATTGTGTAACTATTACATTACATTATGTTGTTCATTATCTATTTTAAACATATTTGAACTATTTCCTTCAAGCGCAGTACCTTCATTACTTACTACATAAATCTACATCACGATTATTTCACAAAGCGAGTTATGATAATTAATGATCATGATATTTGCTAAATATTCCATATATCATATATCTTGCCATGCCTACTCACAGAAGCATATTGATCTGGGTAAATTATAACGACCTCACTGTTCTCCCTCACTGGAATCATGGTTAGGATTCGGGACATCATCCCCTTTTATGGCCCAACAATTCAGGTTCGTGAATTATTATATAATTTACCCAGATATTGATATGGATTATGATTCAATTTACCCAGATATTTCCCCCAGTTATGATAATTTACCCTTGATATCCCAACTTCTTTGCTTCACATGGGCCGTTTTCCAGCCACCCATCCGAAGCCTTAGGGCGGGGTCGCCGAGGAATCTCTTGCTGCGCGCTGAGATTGAGGAGTTGCGGGTCCGAGCCCATGGACCCATGAAGCATCGGTTTACCAACGGATGGCTTAAAAAATTGAGCTAACTGCGATACTAATTAGTAATGATAGTATATACATGTATATACTACATATATCTACATATATTATATGTAGTATATACATGATATAATTATAATTATAATTATAATTAATTATATAAAATAGTTGATAATAACGATTGTGATAGTGAATGATAGGGATAATACCCTCTCGTAATCTAACGTATTGAATTGGACAATCGACATTTTTAAGGATGATGACAAACCATGGCAAACATAGGGGGTTTCAACAGAAAAAGGAAGGCGCGTTGGGAGGCATAGGCATGACCCGTATCCATTTATTCGATCCCTGATGTCTTAAAAGGGTATAGCCACACCACGAACCTGATTTGTCATGATTTGTCGATATTTGTGAACAAATTTAGTATCAATCATGTTTCTGGACGGTTCTTGGTTTTGGTTCCCATGGTGTTGAGGGCCTACTGTTTTTGGGACAGATGCCGTCGTTGCATTGAACTAGTTACTCAGGAGATCATTGTTTCCTAAAAATAAATCATCTTGGCCAAGAACCCAACCTTTCCTGCATCTCAGAAGGCTGATCCTGCTCGACTTAGTCTTTTTGTGCATTTTTTGGCAGGGCGGAACCACTTAAATGATTCTTGATGATATTTGTTCTATCTGTGTGATTTCTAATGTATCTTAATGTGGCAAGTCTAAAACCATAAACCACCCCCAATTTCGCCAGAAACGCAATTGGAACTTTATTGTAGTGGAAACCTTCCAGAGACCTCTGAGGCCCAAGCGGAACCCCGAACCCCACGTGGACGTGGACAACTCAGCCGGCGATTTTGTTTCCAAATGCAACCCCCAACATTGGCAATTTCCAGCTGTTCGGAGGATTTTCCATTGTAAATCATCCATCTTAAGGGGTATCTCATGGTATCTCCATTTATGGAAAAACCTCCATTCATCACCAGTAAAACCTCCATTCATAGAGGATCTCGCCATCGCCTCAGAGCCGTGGACCTCCGAGGTGGACCTTGCAGCGCCACTTTTCGCACACCGACGACACCTCGCCAGGCGAGCGCGCATGTTTTCGTGGATCGCAGGGAGAATATTAGTATGATTATGTGGCTAGTCGTATTCCCTGAAGTTAAAGAGTCTCATTTCTGGCAGTGTCAATCCTTATATATATATGTATGTATGTATATGATTATACCTTTGGGTCATTCAACATAGCAACTAGAAAACTATCCATTTATAGATGATTACCTGGTTACTTACCTTATTCAATACCATGTTTTTCCCAATTTTTCAATAGACATCCATGGAAATTCTCATCCGAAGCCGCCCCCCCCAGGTGACCAGAGCGCGGGAGCCACCTTCAGCCCCTCGTACTCCACGAGTAGCGCGACAGGCGCGGAAGGCTGCTAGTGGAGATCCAGGGTTGCTATTGATATCTTCATGATCACAAATAAATTAATCAAAATAAACATATAAGTAAAGTAAAATTAATTGATGATATATTTGTATGGTGTATATATATATATGTATATGATTAATCATATCATCATCATCGTCATCGTCATCGTCATCGTCATCATCATCATCATCATCATCATCATCATCAAATATTGACTGAATTTCTTCCAGTGACCACCCACCAACTGACAACACACTGACGATATATTGTTTTTATTTGGCATTCCATCTGGCATATATTCTGATATTCTATCTGGCATGTATTCTGACATATTTTCTGATATTTTATCCTATCCGGCGCATTTGTTGAATTGTTTCGGTATATGCCTTGTGACATTATGTCTAACAGTTTGTCTGACATTCTATGTGGCATCTTATTTAACATTTTATTTGGTATTCTATGTGGCAATCATTTGGAATTCTGTTTGACATTTCATCTGGTATAGTGTTCGGGTCCGCAGGGGCCAGCGAAGCAAGGAAGCTGCGAGGACACGCTACAGAGAAAGAGCGAGAAAACTGATGTAAAATCCAGAGACCTTCACCTGACAGGCGGGGAACATATTCATATAAGGCAATCGATTTGTTTCAGCAATGTTTCTGACGTGTTTTGTTTGGTGGCACCACACGTTTTCCACAAGATGCTCCAGACAGAGATCCCATAACTACAGTAGGCAAGTTGCATCCCCCTAGGCCCTAACAGATGATTCATTTCTTATAGTCTCAGTGAAAAAGGGGAGAAATGATCCACCGACTGTCAATGATATTTACGTTACTGTATCATTTACAACAACTCATATAATATATATATATATGTATATAATTATAAATCAATCAACAAGTAAATAAACATGTATATGTATATGCACACGCATGCATCAATATGTGTTCACATATATATATATATAATTACAGTTATATATATATGTTATATCTCATATCAGGGATGAGTTAAGATCACTTGCTACCTGGTGGCCGCATCCAAGGCCTCAGCTCCCAGCCTCTGCGACGCCCGCGGCGCTGCAAGCGCCTTGCGCCGAACGCAGTCGGCCAAAGCCATGCCGCGGCCGGCCTCGTGGGGTGCGGCGGCCTGGCATGTGGATGAATCATGGCCCCATGGAGGATGATTTTTGTTCTATTTCAAAATGGTGACTTACCCTCTGGTAAACCAACATAGCTATGGAAAATCACAATCTTTAATAGGTAAATGAGCGAAAAGCAGGGGTTATTTTCAATAGCTATGTTAAATTACCAGAGGATAACATGGGATTTCATGCGATTGAATAGGATTTAATGATGATTTAATGATGAATTATTGGGTTTGATTCGGATATATGATGTGAAAACCCTCCGGGAATCAAACATGGTTAGCTGGGAAAACCTCTTGAAACATGAGTGCCAGAGGGCAACGGCAACGCCAACAACCATATATGTATATTATAGGTGTGTATAGCCATTTATTGGGATTTAATGCGATATAATGGCATCATGAAGGTAAACCCCGCCAAAAATATGGGTTTATTCGGTGTATCCATCACCAACAACCACCACTAAGAGTTTGTTAAGCACTTGTTATTGCAATGCGGGGATCACGTTTGGGGGGTGGTTTGAACCTCCATAACCCATTCTTACAAGGTGATGCCGCCTAATTATGCCGGTTGGTTAAAAAAAACATCAAACTATAGTTAGTTTGAATCACCACTAAAACCATGATGATTAGTTATTGTTATTGTTATAGTAGTCATTATCATTAGATATCACATGATATCACAATCAATTATGATACTTAGCTAGGTTTACAAATTAGAATCACCATAAAAACTCAGCTAACGTTCGCAGACTGAGGCCCCCAAATCCTCATTAAAAAATTGGTCGTAGGCTTGACATGGCTTGACAGAATCATCTAGGGGGCCTTTAACGTGGTGAGTGGGTGGTCTGAAAATGGAGGTTTGATGAGGTTTGTCCCAATCTCTGGTCACTTCAAGACGGAATTTCAGAGTTGACTAATGGATTTACATAGGCTGTTTTAGGCTTGTACAACGATGTGACATAGTTTTTGCCTACTTACCCAGAAACTGATCAGAGGCCAAATTGCGGTTTAAGGCTGGCGGATGACCACATCAACTTGACGGAAACCCTCTTTTGGGGCAATCATTCTGACCCAGACCCAAGTTCTGTTTCATTGAAGGGGATGCCCCACAAAACAGTGGTAGTCGTCGCGATTTTGATGAACTTGGATCCTCTCTTAATCATTCTTATTAAATTATTAGATATTCATAAACGACACCTGACCTGACACCAAGCAAATCATGCCAAAGTTAAGTTGAACTTCATTGGTTTGGTGGCTTCAACCGTGGTGAAACCAGAAACCAAGTGCATTTTGACACTGCGGTTCTTGTTTGTTAGTTGATATCCCACTCCCTGCCGGTCATATTTCATTTTTTCAAATGTGCTTGCTACTTGAACATGCACATGCATTATTGTCATATACAGTATTAATGTATATATATATATAATTCTATTATAATGTATTATTATCTATTATATATTGTACATATTTTTCAGTGTGTGTGTGTGCGCATATGCTGCTACTTGTAATTACATGTCCATGGATGGATTGCCTCCTCGCCCTTTAGGCCCTGTGAAGGCAGCGAAGGCAGCGGTCTCCGAGACAAGGCAAATAAGCGGTGATGGAAGGGTCGATGGTCATTGCTTGCTGTTGGCCCAAGAATTCCAAGCGCATTTGTTTGAGTAAATTGGGTACCCTAAAAGCATCTAAAATCCCTAAATCATCCTAAATCAAATAGTAATAACGTCGAAGTATTTCGAATCTAGTGTTTGAGTTGTTGAGCATCACTATACTCGGAAGAGTTCCTTATTTGTAAACAAACCAGAATGAAGGTTTCATATGGTTTCATTGTGTTACTGTGTTGAGATGTATTTCTGAGATACCCTAAATCGCCTTCATCGCTGTCGCTGTGGCTACTGGTCACTGCCGTATCGCCTGCGGTACTTCCAGATTTGGTTGAAGATGTTGGTAAAATCGGCAGGACAGTCCAAAATCATGTAGTGTTAGCAAAGCAATCATAAATCACCCATATTTTCATGGTAGATAATGTTGATACAACATGATACAACCCATAAACATGCTGGTTTATTGCTTTGTTGACATTGCAATCCATGGTTTCCTGTGAACTTTCTCTTTCATCACTCCAGGAAGGCCCACCCGAGCCCGTGACGAGGTCGCAAGGCAAGCCAGTCGCTCAGCCCAAGGCGTGCGTCCTGACGGGCTGTAGGGCTTTGGTGGTGCTGAGGGCTTCAGTTTTCATCTCCAAAACACATTAGAATCATTAGAAAAATATGACAGTAACATCAATATCTGTTGTCCCGGTAAAAAACATGTCTCAAGATGTTTCAAACATGTTCGAAGGATATCCCCTTTTTGCAACATGTCATTTCTCCTTTGCTGCAGATGCATGTTCTGCAACGGTGCGGAACCAACAGCCTCCTCTTGGAATGCGGGCAACTTTGCGCTTTTTTTTGTACCCTTCAGTAGTTTTTCATGGAGATGGTGGATGAAACCACCATTTATAGATTATCTGGTTGGTGGTTTGGAACATTTTTATTTTTTCATATATTGGGAATAATCATCCCAACTGACTAATATTTTTCAGAGGGGTTCAAACCACCAACCAGTTATTATCCAAGCGGAAACCATGGATTTTCCACTGAGTTTTGTTCGTTGACAGGAGGACAGCGGCCAGGGTACTGACGGGTACTGTAACAGGATGGTGCCGACTCAGTTGTGCACGCGAAAAGCTACTCAGTTATGCACGCGGATGGGGATGAGGATGATGATGATGGTGATGGTGATGGTGATGGTGAGGCGAAGGAAGTCGAGTAGCGGTTGTGCCCCTATAATGAAGATGAAGAAAGGTTGTGGCTGGTGGATGCTACCCTTTTCTTTCCTGGCCCCACCCCACCCAGCAAGGTTGAAGTGCGATGGCAGGTCGAAGGAAGTCGAGTAGCGGTTGTGTCCCTATCATGAAGTTGAAGAAAGGTTGTGGCTGGTAGATCCTACCCTTGTCTTCCCTAGCCCAACCCCACCCCCCAAGGCTGAAGTGTGATGGTAAGTCGAAGGAAGTCGAGTAGCGGTTGTGTCCCTATAATGAAGTTAAAGGTTGTGGCTGGTAGATCCTACCCTTGTCTTCCCTAGGCCAACCCCACCCCCCAAGGTTGAAGTGTGATGGTAAGTCGAGTAGCGGTTGTGTCCCTATAATGAAGTTGAAGAAAGGTTGTGGCTGGTAGATCCTACCCTTTTCTTCCCTAGCCGTACCCCACCCCCCAAGCTTGTGTGTACAAGTGAGTCAATTTTGTGTACAAGTGAGTCAGAAATATGTGTGTACAACTGTACAACTGAGGCAATTTTGTGTGCGCAAGTAAGGCGCCGTCCACTGTAACATACTGTAACATACTGTAACTATATCCTGTTCATGGTTTGTGACTTGGAGGCCCTGGGAAAGGATTGGAAATGGATAGGTGATGGTAGATGATAGGTGCATACGAGACCGCATTATATACATACAGTACACACGATACATTGATGCCATTTTATGTCTATATTAGTCCATATTTAACTATCATTGTAGAACAAATATACGGTAACACACACACACACATATATATTATATTATATTATATATATATAGATATTAGTCTGTATATATATATATTTATTGGTATATATATATATCTGTATAATATATATATATATATATACACGATATATCATATCATATCTCATGCATTTTAATATCGGTAGACCCTGCTCCAGGCAGCCAGCTTGGGCCTCAGACCTCGCTTTTTTGGTGCTTGGTGCTCGCTCTCTCCCCGAGAAGCCGCCGGTTTTTTGGTGCGGGGTCATATCCCATAAAATCATGGTCAATTTTATGACTATAATTAATGGTTAAATAATGGTTAGTTTTAATGGTTAAGATTCCCATAATTTAATGCAAATGAATGGTTAACATACATTTTTGTGGTTTATATGATGGTTAATATTAAATGCTCTATATTAAGAAAGATCCCATGTGAGTGTTCCTATAGTCTAATAGAATCATGGCTTAGTTACGATTAATATTCCTATTTAATCCTATAACCAGGTGGTCATACCATCCCAATTGGGCTCTTTGGGATCCAGCGTTGGTATTTTCAAATCCTGGGTTGGACGTGGGTCCAGCTTTTAAGTGGCCTGAATAGCATTATTTGGGGGATCTGGGAATGATTTTGGTTTGCCCAGATGGGGTGAGAGCGTCGAAGCCCTGTGGTTTTCTGGAACGCTGTCCTGAAACAAGACACTTTGCTCAAATGGAAGTACGTGAAGCCCTGCCGAGTAGCAGCCTCATTCAGCATTTCGCCCGATACAAGGCCCAAAGGGGTGTTTTTTTCTGATGGCAGCCCAAGACATCCCACAGTCCCCTAACAACCCCAACAACAACAACCGCAACAAAACGCAACAACACAACATACCTCAACAACCTCACCAACTCCATCACTGCCCTTTTATATCACTCTGCTGGGTTTAGCCACCACAGACTCTGCCGTCTCCCCATGGTACTCCTTTCTGGTGACCGCGCCCAACGGCGCGTTGGGTGACCGATGCTGAAGCCGCGGTGGAACAAGGGCATTGCTGCTGAGGATGCGGGAAACAGCGACGGCCCAGGCGGACGTGGAAGGCCGACCTGGCGGCCTGGAAGCCTCCAAAAGGTGTCTTTCTTTCGCCATGGGGAACTGTTACCCTCTGGTAAACTAACATAGCTATGGAAAAACACAATTTTTAATGGGAAAATCCACTATAAATAGCCATTTTCAATAGCTATGTTAAATTACCAGAGGGTAATATACGTTATCAATGGATGGTTATCAAAGTTTCATGTTTGAGTTTCAGGGGTGGTCAATTTGTGGTCCATAATGGGACAGCCAGAGCTCCAAGGCTGTTATTGAAAGCTCCAGAGCTGCCTAGCTTGTGGCTGCCATGTGGCGCTCAAAGTCAGTGAGCTCCAAAGTTGGATAAGTTGGATTTTGAATGATTTTAGGATCTCTTGCCATTCAGAACTAAATAAAACCCCTGAGAATCACTGACCTTTGGCGGACAGGAGTTTTCACATGTTTTCACGCCCCCAACTGATGGCAGGGTCGCGAAATTCCCAATTTTCCCACTGGTTGATTCATGATCAATATGAATCTTGGCTTGCCCCCATTCAACAAGCTTTATTGGTAGATGATCACATTAATATTTATATATATATATATATATATATCATACATATTCATAAAACATAGACATTCATATGCCCCTTTGCCCCTTAGCCCCTTAGCCCCTTAGCCCCTTAGCCCCTTAGCCCCTTAGCCCCTTAGCCCCTTAGCCCCAGGCCAACTGCAGGCTCGATCCCAGGCTCGCCCCGACCGCAGGAAAGTTCCAGCACGGCTGTTGACTTCGCAGCTCTGCAACGCTGGGGAGCGAATCGCGAAGCTGTGTGGCCTGGCAATGTTTTTGGACGTCAGTTTTTGGGGTGCTGGGGGGCACACCAAGCAACGACTGTGTGAAAAGGTGATTTAGTGGGATTGGATCTATTTGGATTTTTGGGTATATGATGTGTATACCCTCCGGTAATCAAATATAGCAATGGAAAATCAACTATCAATGGAAGTACAATGGGAAAATGATCGAACTAAATGGTGATTTGTACATTGCCATGTTTGATTACTGGAGAGTAAACCGATTCTAATGAACGTAATAAAGCATCCCACCCAATTGGGACAGACAAGAATGACACCCAATTGGGATAGTTTATCATTCACCTATATTCACATATTCACCTCATTGATGAAATATATGAAATATTGGGGATTAAGCAAAACAAAACATACCTTGTCAACATGTTTAGGCGTTGTATTTTTTTACCGCATTGGAGTCATAGTCTTGGTGTCCAAAAGATGGGATGAAACCATCCAGTGGGTACTGTTTTGACTTCGAGGATCTATGGATCTACCAACTGAACTCTGACAGTTCCGAGTCTTTCAGTCGGGGCTTTCCTGAAATGGAGGTGCCCCAAAATGAATGGTTTGTCATGGCAACTCCTCTTTAAATAGATGATTAGGGGTACCCCTATTTTGGGAACCCTCCATGTGCGATAATTTTTGTGAGCTGTCCATTGTCCCACACTTTCGCCAGGCCTGAGATCCTGTCTGGACTAGTAGCTGTTTTTCCTCTTGATTTTCTTCCTTACCTGAGATATCCTGAGATCATGATCGCAATTACCAATTGCCATCCAATTGCCATATATATTTTACAGGGGGCGGAGAACAACCGAAGCATCTGATTCTTGAGATCAGTTTGCTCCCTTTGGTGTCGATCTGAGTGGGAGACTGCAGGTGAGCAGCTGCACTTCTGGCAGGATCAATCACAGGATCTACAGCACGACTTGCGCCTTAAGTTGGCCCAGAAAGCTGCAGGTTGGGCGCTCCTTCCCTTGGATCATGGCATGCGGAAGCGGCAAACATCACAGAGATTTGCGAAACGAAAACACCAACTGTCAGGTTTGCCAGTTTACAGCCGCTTGTTTGGAAACGACTTTTACATACTTTCGCCAAACTGTTCAAAGCTGAACATTTCACACCCATGAGAACTGACATGGCACATCATGGCACAATGTCAATGCCAATGTCCAATTTCAGAATCATCTTGCAGAGCTGATTTTGGAGGTTCTATCTTAGTTTTTCAGGCGGCTACACCCGATAGAATCCTACAATCCCCTAGGAATCAAAAAATTGTCAAAAAAATCTAAACATCCTTTAACACACCATAAAACCATCAGCAAAGTCTATACCTGAAATGGGGAAATCCATCCCCCAAATCACCCATTTTGTTGGGTTTTCCATTATAAACCATCCATTTTAGGGACCCCCATTTATGGAAAGCCCCATATGTCAAGCCCCTTGCAACACCATCAGTCGATGCCCGGCACGAGCGCCGTGGTGCGCTGGCACGACGGCTGCAGAAGCTGCAAGGGGACCTGCGGCAAAGACGGGAAGGTGCGGTTGCCTTTTATATAGGTGCCTGGATGATGGGATCTACAAAGCTATATCAACCACCAAGAAAGATAGAAACAAATGATTATTCCCATTGAAAATTGTGATACGTGGTGATATTTTTCGTTTTGGGTTGGGGCGGCTATATAACCCATCACCAATTGATGATTTTGGGGGTTACTTGAGGAGAATTTATGAGAATTTGATGGGAAGATCAAGTACCAATGGGAGATTTTCCATTGCCATGCTTGATTACCGGAGGGTAAATAGTGATAAATCACTGTTATAATTTCTTTTTGGGCTACTATAAACCACCACCATTTAGTTTAACTATTCAAGTCCAAGTGGGGATGATGGCAAGAACAAGTTCTTGGAAAAGAGGCTGGGGATTGTCTTTAAGACTTCCGCGGCTATTTGTTATTTTCTATCCGAACTAGGGATGAATTATGCAATATACCCTCTGGTAAACATTTACATAACTACGGAAAATCACAATTTTTAATGGGAAAACTGACTATAAATGGTCATTTTCAATAGCTTTTTGTATGTTTACCAGAGGGTATTGCAATGGAATCATATGGAATCATAAGCCACAAATTCGGGGCGTTTTTTTTGTGGCATGAATATCAAGCTTGATGACAATGACTCACCCAGGCCTCCAGCGCCTCAAAGACTTTCCGGCTGCCACTTCGGGAAGGCCGGAGAACGAAGTTTGGCCCAAAACTTGGGACATCTTGGGACATCCAGAAATATTCAGGACATTCAGGACCAACTTCAGGGTCCAAAGCAGTATAGCATGTTTTTAGGTGTAGATCATTGATCCCAAAAGTCAAACCTGGTACTAAGATGTGTCAAAGATGCGGCCATTTTGAAGGATGAACATTTAAGAGGTCACTTTTTACGTTCCGTTGTGTACATGAAAGGTTCCTAAAGTGGGACGGTCAGCATGTAGAGCCGACAGTCTGCCTGGTTGTTGGGAAATTTTCATCGCTTGGCCATCTATGCCTGGGATGATGGTTGCCCAGACCCAGAGTGATCATAGCATGGCACTCTGAACTGGGCCCTTAAGCCTATTTGTTGCTTGAAACACTGAGGTTGGAGCTGCATGCGCTACAGGCACGGGCTGCTCTTAGCCGTCAACCCCCGCAAATTCATGCAAATTCCGGAGCTATGTGTATAGAATTACAGTATGCATATATATATATATATGTGATTGTTTTGATTTGTTGGGTTGTAGGTGCAGTGGATTTTGAAAGATTATTCTTTACATCTACTTTGCAAAATATATAGTAACATATTGTAGCAAAAAATCAAGTCAAACCTCGAATAGAAGGGTTTGAATCATATCCCATGAGCCCAATGAGCTGCGGCGGCACACGCGAGGCCTGCGCTTCGCTCCGTGATCGACAGAAGCTTCTGGACCCGGAGCAGCTTCTGCGAGCACAGGTGCCTTATCTTAAATGGCCAACACGGGCTGCGGGAACAGGGGCTGGTTTCATTAACATTCAACATGGGTTTTCCCCATATTTCCCCATGAAATATAGGGGTTTCCTATGGTTTCCTGTAAATGTTCCTTTCCAATCTAGTGAACCAACATGAACCAACCCAAAATCACCACGAAAAAACAGGCCTGGCCCCAGGAGATGCTTCAAGAGCTCCAAGGGCAACAGGAGGCCACAAAAGCAGAACTTTTGGAGGCTGGACCTTGGTGATTCCTGGTTTTGGGTGCCAACTTACGGATGCTCAAAAACTGCCACTCGATGTTTCATGATGTTTTGGCGGAGCTGTGCCACTTCTAGTTTTTCTGTATGATTATGCAAGAGAGACTGCATTTTTGAGGAGAACACATTAAATGTTGAAGATAATGTATCAGATCATGGAACGATACCTGGTCGATGAACTTTTTCTGGCTCAAATTTCCAAATACATCTTGAAATGAGGCGATGACGATGGGTCGCAGTTTTCACTATTTCTCTTATCGACTGAAGGCAACTCGCTCTTTGCAGAAGAGCTGGCAGCGTTTGCGGTGCCAACAAATCCGAAAGCTGTACGAAGTTCGACAAGTTTACCCGGTGCAGCAGTGCCACTTGGCTTGGCAGCACTTGGTAGTGAAGCTTGAAATTGCATGGGCGCTGAGGGCGTGAGGCGAAGTGATGATGATGATGATGATGATGATGATGATAGCCCCAGTGCTCGCCTTCTTGCAGTGTACTCACCAAACAGAATTGTGGAGCACATATTTTTGCTACTTGGTCAAAAGCATAGCATTTAGGTCCCAAGGGGAGCCAACTTCCTCGCCTTATTCGAGGCAATTCCTACTGGACGATTCGTGGCATTTGCCTTCGTGGCCTGGCGAGCCTTCGGCACCAAGATCCAAGAGAGGAGAAGTGCTGATTGTGAAAGAGGGAAAAACTGGTTGGTGGTTGATGGTTAATCTATGGTTAATCTATGGTTAATAATGGTTAATAATTGGAATAACAATATATCTGGTTGGTGGATGATGGAACATGGCTTTGATTTTCCCCAATAGCTGGGATGATGATCCAATCTGACTTTCATATTTTTCAGAGGGGTTGAAACCACCACCTAGAAAACAATGAACATCACCGAAGACTTAGACTCTTAGACCATTCCTATCCCCATTCCTATCCCATCAAGCCAATAAAAAGCCCGCAGGAACGAGAGGCGAGTACAGCCTTGGGATATTTGAGTCACTTGTTGGCCTCAGCAGCCTCCCTATTGCAGGTGCGGATCCCAAAGGATGGGAGATGGGTGGAGGTCAGACCTTCCGGGTTCAACTCTTGCTAGGGCTGGGCTCATTGATGTGGGTTGAAACATGGTTTTTAAGATGTCCAAAGGTGGTTTCAGCGGCTGAGTCTTGCGAAGATGATTCGGAAGTCCTTGAAGACATCTCCACTGCACTTTGAGCAACGCTTTTCATGATGTGAAGATATGTGAAGGAGATGGAGAAAGGGGATTGGCTTTACCTGTACCATCCTTTACCTTTACCATCCACCAATCATGGACCATGGAGGGTGCCAGGGTCACTGCCAGCATCACAAGTTGCTGGGGATCCGCAGCTCAGCAGCTCGACAGCTGGGTGCCGACGGATGGGACGTGGCGGTGCCGCGCGGTGCCATGGAGGAGCCAGTCCCGAAGCTACGACGTGTGCCAACGACGAAGATGATGAAGGAGCGATGCACCACTGAAACACTGAGTGATCTTATTCCATCTTATTCCTATCTTATTATCTTATTCAACTTCAAGATGTGATTTTCATTGATTTTCATGATATCCATGATTAGCTGCTGGCTTGGTGGTTTGGAATCATGAATGAAGAGGATTATCGACTATCACTATGCGGTATCCCCTCAATTTGACACCGCCAGCCAGGTTCAACTATTTGTTGATTTTGATCATCCAGCAGTTGAATTTGATGGAATGTTGATGCTGAAAGGATGTTGGTTTGAGGTTGAATCTGATGGGGTCTTGAGTGAAACTGTTGAAGGGCAGGAATAGATCTTCACAATCGAACTGAGGCCGCTTGTTGTTATGCAGAAGATGCACAGTTTGAAATGTTTCATTGGAGGACTACTCGCAACGAGCGCCGATTGTTTTGCTGGCGGCTACTTGGCGAAACCGGTGTCAGTGCCATAAGCATCCATAAGCAATAAGCAAATTGTATCCTTTGGTAGAATGGCTGGGAAGTCCAGGGTGTGGCAGCTATGTGTTTCCAGCCCTGTAGCTGGACCTTGGGCTTGGCTCAGTCCAAGAATTGCTGGTGTTCCTGGGATTTCGTGGCGCCGTTTGAAATGTCGATTTAACATGTGATTAGACGGGCATGATTTGTTGGGTTAGGTGGGGCCCCCAGAAGATCATCCTCTAAACAGCGGCCCGGCTGTTGCCATGTAGTGAACCGGTGACCTCTAAGAATCAGCATCCCCCCTTCAAAAGCCATAGAAAACCCATAGAAATTTAATGAAATTCCTTGGTTTTGGGTTTTCACAGTGTGCTCCGTTTTGAGGTCCATTTTTTCTATGGCCTTCCATGACCCTGGACGTCCCAGGGGCCATGCACTGCCTTAAGGTGATTCTGGTGAACGGCTGCTGTTGCTTCTGGCTCCCTATGATTTTCTTCTTCGCAGCGGACAACGTCCTGGAGAAGTGTGAGCGCTATGTCGCTGGGCTCATTGGGGGGTTGAATGAAAACAACACATGAAATGAAAGCCATTTCAAATCCTATTTGCCATCAGATATTTTAATGTAGCTATGGAACATGACCCATTTGTAGATGATTAACCTGATTAACCTATGAAACATGGTGATTTTATTCCGTAACAATATCATATATTTAAAATATTTTAAAATCACCAGAGAGTAACTAATTAGCAAAGTTTGGGTTCAACATGCTCCCCTAGACCTGACCCAGCCAAGGATACCTTCACATGGTGGTTGAAGACCTATACCTTGATACCGATGGGCGTGGGCATTCTGATGCAGTTCCTAGTGGCTGTCTTGGCATGCTCAGGCGCGAGGGTTTGACAACTGTGGTCCAAATCAATGACCTCAAATTTTCGTCCGTTTGGCATAGTTAAACTATTGTAACATCTCCGAAAAAATGCTCCCAAAGGAGCGCATGGCCGAAAGCTGCAACTTTCCAGGGTCCTGATGTTTTGCACCCAGCCAGGTTCAAGCTCAGTGTTTAAACTGGGTCTTCGACTACAGTTTATGACCTCCTTTATCACTATCGGCCTTGTAATTTGGGGCTGGATTGAGTTTCTTGGTTCCTTTGAGGTGGGGCATGGTGAAGCGGGTGCAGAGACGCACTCTGTTTTGGTGAATTTGGGAATTTGGGTGATATATTTGTGTATATTTGTCACATGTTCCAAATCTTTCATAAATTCTGACCCAATTCTGTAGGCTGCACGGGCTCGGTTGGGTGGTCCTAAGGTACTCCAATACCACCGAAGAGAACTGCGTGGGCG
>Ga0126342_10011144_pt1 | contig 16071 bp, 10 predicted proteins | sample Cyp1metagenome_FD_92528 | JGI IMG/M metagenome (GOLD analysis project Ga0126342, IMG submission 92528) | Coral microbial communities from Lord Howe Island, Old Settlement Bay, Australia - Cyphastrea 1 metagenome | ecosystem: Host-associated > Invertebrates > Cnidaria > Coral ... | reverse complement strand
CGTTACGGCATTGCAAGCGGAGCTCGGACTTTTCCTCGCGCAGGGACTTGAGCCAGTACGGCGTTTCAATGCACAATCACATAAGTACATGATAAGTGTCCTAGCGTTTAGTTCCCTTTGACATATATATATATGTGTACTATATATATATATATGCATGTATAACTATATATATACATATTATATATATGTACACTAAAATCATCTAAAGTCTTTGGTCCCTTCTGGGGCTTTCTTTAAGCCTTGACCCATCCGCACCTGGATGTAGGATACTCCATTCTCCAAAGCTGGGATGGTGCATTTTCCAGGCCTTCCGCAAGTCAAAGCACGACCATCGCTCAAAAGGAGCAGCGTGAGATCCGCGCCGGCAGAGACCATTGCAGACGCAAAAGGACGCTAATTTAGGCAAGATAAGGTAAAAGTATGCAGTATGTATATGTATGTATATCATGTATGTATTTTGGAGATCCTTGGAGCTGTTGCTTTTAGCTCATGACTATTCATATTTATTTCTGGCTCAAATGGGGTACCAAAGGCGCCGCAGGCTGCTCCGATGTCGCTGTACAAAACCAGACAATCTAGTTTTGGAAGTCAAACAAATACTTGGAGCGTAGTGTCAACTTGTCCAGCATATTTCATGGTCCGCTGGAGAGTGTTGATGCTTTCCTAGTTAACACATTTCTTGCTGAACATATATATATACACATATTGTGTATATATATATTCCATGTCTGTTGCTTGGAAACCTTGAAGTCTCCAAGCAAATCATGTTCTCCAAAACTTTTTACATGGCTTGCACATGATTGATTGAGATCAAATTTGCTGCTAAACATCTGGTATCATGTATTAATTACCTTTTTTCATGTGGCATGAACTGAACAAAATAAGAACAGTCCTTGAAAGGCCAGAAAATTGACCATATTTGACCTTGAGTTTTGTTATTGTTGGGGTCTAAAGCCAAAAGTCACAGTAGTTTGCCCGCCATGGCTATCATGGCGATCAATCTCCCGTGGCAGTGGACCTAATTCGGATACCCTTTGCAAGGGCAGTGTTCACAGGGAACATGATGGAACATGATGTTTCAAACCATGGGATTTTCCTGAAAACCATGTTGCAAACCAAGATACCATTGCAGGGGTGCCGTCCGACCATGAAAACCAAGCAGCCAAGCAAAAGCCATTAGGTTCAGTATGCGTGTCATGGTTCGTAAATATCCCATATGTTCGTTGGTTAAATACATACTTTGTCTGGCTGAATTATAGTAATTCACGAACCTGAAAATAGCTGTTATCATACGGCCACTTGGGGATGATTCCCCCGATCCTAACCATCAGTAACCATCATGACGTCACAGTGAAGTCATCGTTAATCCGGATACGTATGGAGCTTTCTTAAGTCCTGGGGGATCCCCAAGTCACCATGGTTGTTTGACTACAAACATGGTCTTTTCAATTTCGATGATGTGGGGTACCCCCATGACTTTGGAAACCTCCATAGACTGCCATAGACCTGTTGGCCAGCTGGGAAAATCCCCAAACTAAACGAAGGTTTCCATGGGAAAATCAGTGAACTAAATGGTGGATTTTCCAGCTTGCCATGTTTGATTATACCCTCTGGTAAACGTTTACATTAGATAACGAACTGGAAAATCACCATTTTTCATGGGAAAATCAATTATTTCTATCGCCATTTTCAATAGCCTGTAACCAGAGGGTATCTCCCATGTCGTAATCCCGTAGTCCCGACGAATCCACAAAGGGCACCAAGTGACTAAGCGGAAATGCCTCTCGCGAGCTTCCTCAGAGCGGCCCGATAAATGCCAGATGAACAGGGATCCGTTCCTCGGGCAGATGTGAAACTTCATATAGTCCAGGGTATGATAGATGAGATATGTATGAAATATATATATGTGATATGTATAGAATTATAGTAATATAATTTATATATATATATGAGATCTATATATATATGGGTATGGATATATCATGGGATATTATGATATAAACGGAATATGTAATGTATATAATATATATATATATGTTTCCTTGTTGGGAAATCCCTCATGAAATGGATCTATCAATGTACAGCAACCGGTGGTCTGGCTGAATCATCATAAGTCAGCAACCTGACATTAAGTTCATGTTCTTTGATGGTTCCCTCTACTAACCATCATTTACACATTTACGTCCTACAGACCCCCTAGATGGGAGATCATCGAAATCATCATGGGGGATGCTCGAGCCAAAAATGGAAGACTACTTTAAAAAAAATCACTAAACAGTTGTTGGTGTTCCAACATTTCGACATATGCATATATGTATATGTATGTATGTGTATATGTATGTAAATGTATATATCAGCACAATTGTCAATAATAGATATCAACATATTATGATTTATGACATGACATATTTTGATGATCTCTCCATAATTGTAATATCAGATTGTAAGCAATGTAAAACCCAAGATATTGGTGTAAAAGAAACAACCATAGAATAAGCGTATAGGTGGGTGGAAAAAAAACACACAAAAACAAACAACACAGTTGTCACCAATAACTAAAATCAACAAAATATCAGTATTCATTACCTGATGGTGAAATAACATGAAATAACACTTTTGGGGCACGAGTAATTATTGGATCAAACTAAACAAATACATGGTTTATATGAATATAAACACACAAGGGCTTAACAAATGAATGGATCAATTGGAACCATTTGTTGCGCCCTAGTTGGTGTAGAACTCCAATGCATGACATGGGTCCTTTGAACCGAAATAAATAATGCAAGCTTCAGCGAAGCGGAATTTGTGAACCAAGGTATTTCTATGGAACTCACCCAATCCAATGAGAAACAAAAAGACTCGGCAAATTAGCAGTCCAAGCTGCGCAATTGGTTTCCACTCAAGAAATCTCTCCATTTGGATCGCGTGGAACATGCCAAAAAGAACACGTTGCAACCACAAGTCATTTTATTCTCAGCATTAAGCCAACATCTTTCGGAAAGCGAAACAAATCACCCAGCTTTCAGCTCTTCATCTTCCTGGGTGTCCCCGGGGTCTGGGGTCCCTGACTCAGTTGGAGGTGGTAGGCGATGATGGTTGAGGCTCGGAGTCGGTAGAATCTTGGTCTTCCGCTTCACGTCCAGAAAGTTGGCCTCATAGGCCACCGAAAAGCAGAACCTCAGGTTCCACTTGCTGTGAATTCTCGGCTGGAAGTTGTGTAGAACTGCAAAGCATGTGTATGTTTTAACTAAAGAACATGGACAATGATACACAAATTAAATCATTTGTTACTGACTTGGAATCGAAGATCTGAGTGATATGTTAAATCCGAACATATCCCATAGCCTCTCTAAATGTCCGCCCTAGTGACCAAAAGGGATTACGAGTCAAAAATAAAATTGACATCAACATTGGATAGTTTCTGATAGACAACAAATTACTCAGAAACAGCACCGCTGGCTGCACGTCCCATGCCACATATTATCTCCAATTCCAAGTATCACCAGGTAGCTGCTCAGTGAAATTCAGGAACTCTTGGCAGGGTGGATAGTAGTACATTTCGATGAAAAACCTGCGAGTTGTGAATCTCATCGAAAATAGCAAGGATAGCAAGGATATTAGATAGTGATAGGTATGAGAGACACATGTTGTTTTCAACAAAATTGTACTGTTTTGTCTGAACATTTCGTGTACCCAATTTGATGGCCACTTCATAGCCACGATCAAAGGTGGTGGCCAAAGGCAAATCCTGAGGTTTGACAGGAAAACATAGGAACACCAGCTATCAATGAACATCTGCTTGGCGGTGCAATAACCATCTTGAAAAATATGAGTTCGTCAACGGGAAGGATGACATCCCATATATTATGGAACAAAAAATGTTCCAAACCACCAGCCAGACATCATCATTTTGCCATTTCGAAAAACAACATAAATCCGTGTCAGCTGAGATGTTCTGAGGAAACCTCGAAAATCACCATGTCATCATAGCCATCCCCCATCCAAAAAAGCCATCCCAAAAAGGCCCCCATGGCACCGACGTGTCCACAAGCTGTTCCGCACCAGAAAAGTGCCCCCATCCATGATCTCCTTTCGGTGGAGACTGGGATAGTCGGGCCACATATCCTGACCCCAGATCTCGATGTCCTGCTCCTTCTCCTAGGGGGCGACACTACCACTGCTAGCAAACATGTAGAAATGCATGGATATGTATAAATATCTATATAGGCTATATAGGTCCATCTTAGAAGTCAAACTTGAACGCATCGTCCTAGATCATCTTAGGCAAGAACAAATAACAAACACATCAACAAAAGAAGAATTGAGGGAATCATGGGTTTCCACCCATTTGTTTCGGTTGGTGATGAAGACACGCATGCTGACAATGCTGAATACTTAACAACACCAAGCTGGGAATACCCGAAGCTTGCTGCATTGCCATGTAGCCTCCAAGTTTAACGCCTCTTCAATGCGTTTGCTTTGATCGTAGAAGACGGCATCAGCATCGATCCAGAAGACATAGTCATAGTCCTCTGAGAACTCGTGGTGAACATCCAGGGTTCTGGGTGGTCCAAAACTGGTGACTTGATATGATATGGAAACACGGCTTAAAAGTGCTGAAGAGCTGGTAATCTTAGTACTTGTGGGAGTCTATATAGTCAACAAATATGGGTAGAAAAGGGGCTCCAAAAACGGGGTAAGAATGGTGGTCAAATCATGCTCCAATGATATATATATATACACACATACACACACGTCCCATGCTGATTCATTTTGTGGGTACTCTGCTTTGCCACTACCTCTGAAAAACATATACATATGGCCATGTGGTTGAGGTCCTGCTAGCAACACACTCAGGAGCCACTAATCAAGCACTCTCATGATGCAATGCGGCAGGAACGTGTTACCATCAGGTAAACAAACATGTGCTGCAAAACAGAAAACTGTAGGCGCTTGACCCGTTGAACATGACTATACATAGCCGGCATAGCCATGTTGAAAAACAAAAACGTGAACCTGGGTGCTGATTGATCCATCCCTCCACCTAAAAAGTGAAACAGAAAAACATTTGGGATCATCATCCCATTTTGTGGGATGAAACATCGCCACACAATTGAAAGGACCTGCCAGCGATCTACTGTGTGAGTGTACACTGTATATACAGTATATACACAAATATCATTGCACGCACGCATACATATTATAATATATCATGGATATGTCATGGATATATTAGATGGTGTCTCTTAGATATGTATATATATATCAGATATTATATTAGTATGGTAATATATAACCATATTATAATATATGTAGATATACCAATACATAATCATAATATAATATGGTTATATATCATCACCATACATATATTAGATATTCCTATTTTATCCTATTTTAGATGGCGTCACATCCTCGTTGAAGTCCAACTTCCTGGGAAATTCCTCCATGAAACGATGGGTTTCCCTGTAAACACCTTCACTAAAAAATGGATTTTCCATTGTTAAAATCGAAACATGATTGGAACCACCATGGGACATCCACATGCCTTTCTTGGTGATGTTCTATCCCATATATATATATATGTTATATAAACATAATATGTATATAATCTCTATATAGATATGTTTCAACAATCTTGCACGAAGTTATCTCCAAAAATGAGACTCCAATCATTATATTGTTAAATGACAAGACTCCGGCAGATGCATCAGAATCGCATGTATTTTTGACCAGTGTGGCACTCGCGCAGTGTCAATGGTGTGGTTCAAGATGTGGTAACCATATGAATGCCGCTCGGCATACCTGCGTTGGACAACAGGCTTGCCCAGAAAGAGTGGAAAATCCCCTCTGATGATATAGTGGTCTGACACCCCTGAACAATAGCATATAGATTTTGAGAATCATCATACTATATATATTATACATAGGTTTGAACGTAACAATATTTGCAACTAATATTAAGAGAACCATATTTGGGACCCAAACCAGTCTATCTCATGGGGATATACATAATACCATGATATCATGGGATGTCATTGATACCCAGCAATTACTCCATTATGAAAATGGATGGCGCGGATTTTTGAAATGCACCATCTATGGACCACTTGAGGGATGGGGTGTTTTGCGCCATCTATAGGTTCCCGACACACGTTGTTGAAAACAACCTGTTTTCCTCTAGGTTAGTTTAAACTTAGTATTAAGATCTGGGGTCCATTTTTTTTTTTAACCATAATTGTGGATTGCGCCATCTATAGGTTCCCAAAGGAGGAGGGAAAGGAGAAAGGAGAAAGGAGAGGGAGAAAGGGAAAGGAGAAAGGAGAAAGGAAAAAAGGAAAGGAAAAGGGAAAGGCAAAGGATAAAGGAGAAAGGAGAAAGGAGAAAGGGAAAGGGGAAAGGAGAAAGGGGAAAGGAGAAAGGGGAAAGGGAAAGGAGAAGGGGACAGGAGAAAGGGAAAAGGGAAAAGGGAAAAGGGAAAAGGGGGAAGGGAAAGGAGAAAGGAAAAAGGAGAAAGGAGAAAAGGAAAGGAAAAGGAAAGGAAAAGGAAAAGGAAAAAGGGAAAGGAGAAAGGAGAAAGGAGAAAGGAGAAAGGGACAGGGAAAGGAGAAATGGAATGGAGAAATGGAATGGAGAAAGGAGAAAGGAGAAAGGGACAGGGAAAGGAGAAGGGGCAGGAGAAAAAAGAAAGGAGAAGGGACAGGGAAATAAGAAAGAAAAAGGCAAAGGGAGAGGGAAAGGAGAAAGGGAAAGAACAAAGGGAAAGGAATGGCGCCATCTACAGTGCACAGTTAGTGTATGAGCGTGCGTGCATATGATCTAGGGTCAATTGCTTAATTTCGGTATGTTTTTCCCCGTGAATCGTGTTATTTACAGCTCGCTGTGTGCATTGATGCCTCCCAAAGAGAATTGCGCCATCTACAGTGCGTGGTTAGTGTATGTGTGTGTGTGAGCCACATTTGCTTCAAAAATATGGCTGCATTGGGTTTGAAGATGGCAGCTCCACCGGCAGTAGCCCTGCCTAGTGCAAAATGTGGTGAGAATCCAAAGAAAGAGAAAGCAATCGCTATTTACCAAATAGCGATGCTATTCGGGGCCGCGCCATCTGCCAAAAATAGCGATTTTACGGCCAGGCTGCGCCATCTACCGTCGCTATTTATTTATTTATTTTGCGCCATCTACTTTCAGAATGGTGTAGCCTTCAATAAATAATGATATCTAAATATGGATTCAATTTTCACATATCCATTATCGGGTTTTGACCAGAAATAGGGAATACCCAAAATTATGGCATTTTTTTTGGGCAAAATCTTTTAGGAAGAACCTCTGTTGGACAAGCCCATCATGTCCGACCATGCAGTTTACATCGCCATGTTGAAGAGAGGGAACTCCAAACAAGGGGATAACTTTGGAAGGTGAAGTCGAATCCCTCAGAGGGTCAGTCTAATTCTTAAGGTATCGGAAATCTCTTCCTCTGGAACAAAGAAAACGAGACCAAATACCTGTTTAAAGCAGGGGACTGGTAGTAGTGGAGTTGCTGCATTTCCAACGATTGGTTGCAAAGCTCAGAGGTAAACAACCTGTCATATCAGTGCATATCACATGTCTACTCGACCTGTCATGCCCAGGAATTTATACTTGGTACTTGGTAATAACCCCTATGAATATTGTACTTATAAGTTATAATATGTTGTAAGTTATAAGTATCATAAACACTGGTTATTCAAGTGATGTTCACCAGCTTAGCTATCGTTTGGGGGGCCCGATCAATCTAAGTTGCCGTTGGTTCATCAGGTTGGTGATGTTGGCATAGGACATGATCTCTGGTGAGTGCATAGTCACCTGAATGAACAAACGACCCGTGGCTATGAAAGCTAAGTTAAATCACCAGAGGGTAAACACTGCTTTCTTTTTAATTGACATTTCACTAGATATGAAAAAAAAACTGTGCCGGTCTGAGATGATTTAAGTCTCCAAGTATAAGAAAACATGATTCTATCCAAGATTCATGTAGAGCCCTTGTTGTTTAATATATATATATATAATTTGGAATTTACCATCTCCTGACACGTGTGATGACACTGGCTCATCCCATTGGATCAACTGGAAAAGTTGCTTCGGAAAACCCCCATGATCTTCATGGGAAAATCCATGGTTTCCGGTGAAGATTTTCCCATCCCTTAAACCAATCCATTGAACTAAGTGGGCTGAACTACCAACATTGGTCTGTTCATATGACTTCTATGTGGTTATATGTGGGCTACTGTTTCCGCGACTCAACACTTTCGTAATATTATATAGGCAGCCAAAATTCATCCAAATTCACAGTTGCCACTGATAGATATTGATGACAGTTTGTTCCTGTTTGTATCTGGTACTTGTAATCATTATTGGTGCATGGTTTGAAGTTGTAGGTTGGCACATCCCGACAAATTAACAGAAAACACACCCTGGTTGTGTAATAAGTCGTTGCGAGCCTTGCGGATGATCATCAAAGAACAATAAATTACCAAATTTAGATACTCAACAATCTAAGTTGTTCGAAGGGATAGCCGCATAGCCTGCATCTTCCTCCATTCACGACCCCAACAAAACAAGATCACATACCCACAGACCGACCAAACATGACCAAACTAAGGTTTGTCCAGATTTGCCAAACAAAATATGCGCAAAATCCAAATAGTTTGTTTATGTTTGTTTATAAACAAACCATGTTTCGTCAGGTCCGTGAGCTAGATTTGGCCAGGTATGTGGGATCATGGACAGCCTGCGTTTTAGTCATTATCCCAGGGAGTATCCTATATTTGCCCACTGGGTCCATGCAAAAAAAAAATGATATCCCTATATTTCCTCAACTCCCGTGTATTTTGTGGATTTCAAGACAAGCGAACACCAATGAACCGCATGTCCTGTTACATCCCCATCATACCGCGATTATATCGTCCATGTTAGCCTGATATTTTCCCAGATTAATAGATGAGTTTGCCCAACAATTGAGTTTTTCACAGAAATTGTCAACTGTTCTCCAAACGGGACCAATGATGACAATCCTTCAGGATTGGAGGTGCTCCATTTTCAGACGAACCCTGATCAACACCAGCGGCTCGTGGTTTATAGTCATTTCTAGGAATGGTTGAGTCCTCGTTACATTGCTGGTTTCTCACAACTCTATATTTATATACATATAATTATATATATATACATAATTACATATAATTACATATATTTTGTTGTTGGCTGTATATCCCCATTTCAGGAAATCTCAGGATAGCTGAGTCCGGTGAAAAAAAATCATATTTGGCTAAATTCCCCATGTATAGCTACTTATAGGAAGGGATTACCCATCAAAATGATGGAAGGGATTCCGGAACCCCTGGGTGTCCCCAGCAATGCCGATGTGCGCAGCGTGCGCAGCGCAGCCAGCATCGATGGCCAACAAAAGCCATGGCTGCAACATGTCGAAGCGACAAAAAGAACTTCGAACGCATATGGAAACATGTGTATGTAGTGTATATAATGTATATATATATAATTATTCACACATATAGCAATATATATATATACACATTATTTTGGATACTATGTGCATGTGCACATACACACAAAGAGCAAACATAGAAATAACCAAATCAATTCAACTCCATTTTAGGAGACATTGGGTATTTGGGGGTAGTATATCCTTTCTTAAACATGTATATACAAATTATAACACAAACAGAAATGGTTATACCTTGATGTACCAGACCGTGTTGTCAAGGCACTGATGATACGCCACGATTTGAAACTCTTGCCATTACCTAACAAAGCAGGCTCTCCACCGAGGATGGAGAGTTCAACAGGCCAAGCGTTGTGTCAACCCTAGACTCACAAACCCCTGGTTGATTTCAGATCGAGCCCAAATGGTAAGAATTCATGTGCTACTAAAACATGACCCCCCCAAGTTAAACAGTATAGAGGTGAATCACTTGTTTGCCAGCATGCACTGGGAAGATTCTGGCGTGTCTGGTGTACCTCTCAAACTAGCAAAGACATTGTTTGGTGCATTGATCACAACCCTGGCAAAGTAAGACAAAACAAGGCATCCTGGATACTAAATGGAATTATATTGACAAACTGAATTAATAAAACACATCAAAGTAAGAGAAAAGCTGAAGAATACTAATGTATATAGGTTGACATCTATCGACCACTTAAATAGGATTATATAAGGAGCAATGCTAGAAATGGCCCGATCATCAGCCACGGCTCCGCGGTTGCATTTTTTCAGCGATCTCCCGATTTCAAATGTCCAGATCTGAAACTTGTACCACAACCTGGCCCAACTACCAGTTGATACGTGGCTTCAAAACCTCAGTTTCTCAGTTGGGACATAACAAGTACATACAAATACCATACATGTGCCATTTCTTAGCTCAGTCATACTCCATGGACTGGTCTTGGGCCGGTGGTCGCAGCTTAAAAAAATGTCTCTCCAGGGGCACTCCCAGGATTCTTTTAGAGATTCCATCTGATCTTCACGAAGCTGGTGTATAAGACAGGGATGGAGAGCAACCTTCGGTGGTTGGTGGTTTCAACCCTCATAAACGGTCTGAAACACGTTTTTCAATGGGGGTTGTCATCTTAATTAACGTGATTCGCCCCAACAATTAACAATCCCCAGTATATATATATATATATATATATATAGTAATGTAGTATAATGTAACCTAATGCAATGTAACGTAACGTAATGTAATGTATATCATGTAATGTATGTGTGTGTATGCCAGTGCATGCATGGATATCTATATATATATATATATAGATATTGATATATATATATATATATATATATTCCCCAAATTGTATGTTTATTATTCGCTCTACCACTTGTCGGGATGGACGTACAAAGGATGTTGGCACCAACGATGTTTTCTGGGACTCGCCAAAACCGCCAGTTGAAATCAACAGTAACCTTATCCTGGATGTTGGTCATAGCTAGTGGATCAAAGGGTACCACCCATATGGTGAAAAATAAACGCTGTTCTTTCGTTGTGCATGACCAGCGACTGTATGGGTTGGATGAAAAAATAACTAGTCTATTAAAAAAAACATACTATCTAAGAAAGAAATAACTATAATATAAATATATAATACTAACTTACATAATTTTACTTATAAAAACAATAACAAATAACAATAGTAATAACAATATGTTGTTGTTATATTTTGACTTATATGTTGTGTATCATAAACAAAATACATGCTAAACACATTCTATTCTATATTTGTTTAAAAACAATAATAACATATATATATATATATTGGATGAAGCACATACATAAAACCATAAACAAAATATCGGTCATGACCCTAGACATCTGTTGAACATTCATTGCCTTCCAAGTGATCCTCATCAGAATATGACCAATCTTCGGAAGGTCAGGAACCATATCAGTCAACCAATCAGCAGAGCTTAGATCTGACATGATCTGACTGCTTCCTATGGCAAGAGCATCACCAAATGGTGCAATCGTTTTTGAAAACGAAGGATGTGTCACATACGGTCCTACAACTTGCCAGCGGCTCTTTACTATAACCATGGAGAAGATTAGATAGGTCAGCTTACATGGTTTACATCATGATGTGGTTAGGTGGGATATGCTTGGGGGATGTCTCCACCGTACTATTTGCATACTTTCACCAGCAAATCTGGCAAGCAAGTGACGAACTTCGCCCCGCAATCACCCAAACATCATGTAGGGTTTACCAATTAAATGTCTATGTTTAGAATATAATAGGTTGACATTGTGGGTTTGTCGATCTAATCCTACACTTAGTAAATCGGATCGTATCATATTCGTCCATATCTTGTAGGAATTGTAGACATATTTCCATGGAACTTAAAGGGCCTTATTGGATTTGGGTGGATTTACGTGTGTCTCTGAACTAGAAACGTACAGCAGTTGGATCTCAGCTCACAGGGACTCAGCTAAAGAGATCGGCCTCTGCCTTCTCAGGGGCCTGGGATGGTAGGGGTGGTGGGGGGTTGGCCTGGGGATAGGAGGAGACTGGTCCAGAAGTGGGATAAAAAAACGACTAACAATGGCGATTGAACGCAAAAAAACCACAGGAATGTCGATTAAACTTGGCAACATAGGTGAGCTGGATTAACAAAATTGGCAATCTAAATAATCTAACTTCGGCCAGGTTGGACACCCAGCACGTCATCATTTTGAAAGGGGATATACTCACAGGAATTGAGGTGCCCCAATTTGTGACTATTGCCCCCTATTGGCAATGATTTACGGTGAAGGGTTCTGATGTTGTTCTATCTTGCCCAGATTCTTATCTTCTTCCTCTAACTGCAAGCTGACGCGTTTACTTCGAAGGCTAATACTGCTGTAAATTTGTTCAGTGTCAAGCCCAAAGGCTCGCACAAACACATACATGAATGTACGTATAGTGTACATAGTATATGTCTGATTCATGATTCTATGTACGTCTATCGGACTACCATGGATGCCCCTAAGCAAATGTTGATTTGACTGTCTGCAAATTGGGATCTTTAGTGACATATGCATATTGTGTCTGCCCCCCCCCCAAAAAAAACATATATTCTCTTTTGGCTGTACAATATTTTTGTGGATATCTCTATGTTCATCCTTGATTGTGATTGCCAGTGCTTGGATGACATCACTCCATTGGGCTCTCATCGAGCCATGGGATTTGATTCCCGGGTCTGATGCATGAGGGATGCGTCTTATCCACTAGATAAGTAACGGCCCTCCCAGCATTCCGATTTCAACAACTAGCACAAGTATTCCAACTAGAAAGCTTTGACATCAAGAATCGTATATCTTTATATACTATTGTATGTACACTCTGGTAAACTAATTTAACGAACTGGAAAATACTTTTTTTATAGCTGGGTAAATCAGCTATTTCTATGGTGATTTTAAATAGCACACTGTAAGTTTACCAGAGGGTATATCATAGAAATCATGTTGCCCAGTTCCTGGTTGAATCCCCATGAAGTACCCGATATACCATCGGATGCCAGCCGCCTTCGGTGCTTCCTCGCTCTCTTCGCTTGGCTCCTTCGCTGTTTTTTGGTGGCTACACCTGCACTACTAAAAACACATACATATTGTGTATATATTATGTCGAAAGGTGATATTTGAGGTGTGGACATACATATCAATACATACGTGTCGTGTATTGTGACATATATATATATATATAAATATTATGATATGTGTATGTGTGTATAACTACAACTGATCAAATCAATAATTTCAATCTGATAAAACGTGTTTTGACATCAAGTTGTGCATAGATCCGATTGATCATCGATCGCATTGCTTCGGCAGCCGCATAACCACGCACAAGCCACACTGATAGGCTTTGGAAAAGCAAACTTAAACTTTTGGCTGGCACAAAAGTAACACTTTCTCAAATTCAAACCGTTTTACCTAAACTCAAAGTTAACAATAGTCAATAGAGTTGTTTGTTTTCAAAATAGGACCACATTGCTGAGCAGGTTCAAGTGCTTGGATTATCTGAAATCCGATCAGCTGAAATTCCAACCTCATTTTCTAGCCATGACAAATACCACCGTTTTCCAGCCAATAAAATGGTGGAAATACTAGTTGGTAAGTAGGTACTTCGTCAATTATGGCTTATACTATCTAATACTTATAGTATGTTATAAGAATATAAAATAATCCCAAAATAGCTTCTCAAGCCGCCAATTTTAACCCTTAAACAAGGGATAACAAGGGTATCGTTCGTTGGCCTCGACCTTTTCTGCCGCAGGGGGTGCAGGCTTCGATCCCTGCAACGAGATGCCGTGGAGCCCTTTTTTGCCCCAACTCTGGGTTGAAAAAATGGGGATGTTACCCTCTGGTAAACTAACATAGCTATTGAAAATGGCTATTTATAGTTGATTTACCCATTGAAAATGGTGATTTTCCATAGTTATGTTAAATTACCAGAGGGTATCCATATTTATCCCCAACTGGCAAGTTCAATTGGACAGATGATGCTGAACCATCGGATCTGGGGTTGTTTATTTTTAATGGCGATGAGATAATGGAAACTGAAGGAACATGATGATTAATCGGTGGTTGGAATGGGGTTTCTCAAACCTAAATTTGGGGGGACATGGCGCGCGGAACTAAATGATGGATTTCATTCATTGCCATCTTTGTTTCAAAATTCGGAAAATCCTTCAAATTGGATGATTGAAATTGTTTGAATATGTGCCTTGCCACGACCAAACTTTATGTCAGAGGTACTGCAGCTTTGAGCCATTGTCATTTTGGGTTTTGGGTAAGGTCCATTGGCATCGTGTGACTTGATGACCCTGGTGGATTAGAAACGATGAGGCTTGCAGGATCTGGATCGGATCTGTTGGGCAAAGAAACTAACATTAACTAAATGGATCTAAATAGATCTTTAGGGGTATTTATATCTATATATATATATGTATATATATATATATTAATAAATATATCGATTATGTTCAACATTAACATACATTAACTATGTAGATCTATATAGATGAAACTCGTTATCTCCCAGTCACAAGCGGAAACTGATCCATGTTCAACAAGTGAATCAACAAGTGAAGGTTCACATTGTAAACCGCCCTGGATGCGGAAACCCCGATTTACACATTATGGCAGATACTCCCAAACATGATCTCTGCCACTGAAATGCTAACCCCCCCAGGAGTGAAAAGGCCGAGACCATTTGTTGAATCAACCACCAGCCTGAAGACTTCGGCTATGTCAAATGTGGGGAGGATTCCACATAATCCTACAGCTATGGCCCTTTACCAGTTTAATAAGCACTTATAACCCCATTTATGGAATGTATAATCGAATTTATAACTAGTTTGAACTAAAAAATGACCATAACTGTATTATTCAAACGTAACGTCGTGACATGATGTCGCTACTGCATGTCTCTGTCCTGGAAATTGGGAGATGTTTGTATTGTAAGTACTTTTTATCGCCCATGAACCTTGCAACTGATGTTTGGGTTCATACAAATTATATGAACCACCGAAACTTCAACAAAATCCATTTGAACTTCCGAATTTCCGGATTCCATGTTTTTTTTTTTGTGGGTTTCTGTCCATTTAAAAGATTTCTAGGCAAATTTTCACCCATCATCCATTGAATCCATGGCCCATGGCCCACCAACTTCTCTGGGAGTTTGATCTCTGGCAGTTTGAAAGGCATCGAAAAGCTGGGCATTTTCACCTCACAACACACCCAAGTCAAACGTCAACAGCGTGTAGATATCAACAACTACATACCATGGTTTACCAAGGAAAATGACATGATCTAGAAATTCTATGATTTTTTTATTTGTTTTGCTCATATCTGTGTTTTATGAAGCTATTTGTTTCGATGTAAACAAAGAAATAAACAACAAATATGAACAACTTAACGTACCAACCAAATGATACGAAATCACTATCATTTTGTTCTTACATAAAATAGAAACTATTAGTATATTTTACATTAAATAATATATATATATATACACCAATAGTAGCGCACAAGGCGGTGGCGGAAGTTTCAAGGATAGAGCTCTATAGGAGAGGTGAGTTGTTGTGATGCATGGATGGCAGAGCGAGTCCACTCATGGACCGAAAGGTGGTTGGAGTCGGAGTTGTGCTTTTTGGAGTGGTTGCAATGGTTGCAGTGGTCATCTCACCCACAACTCTTGGATGTAGTGTGGTGTGGTGCAGTAGTGGCAGTTGTAGTTGTAGTGGGGTTGATGTTGTTGAAGTTGTAGTGTTGCAGTTGTGGTTGTAGTTGTAGTTGTAGTTGAAAATGTAGTTGAAGTTGTAATTGTCTTAATTGTAGTAATTGTACTAGTTGCAATAATTGTAGGAGTTGTAGTTGTAACTGTAGTTGTAGTGTAGTTGTAGTTGTACATGTCGTTGTAGTGTAGTGCCGTGGTGGTAGTAGTAGTAGTAGTAGTAGTAGTAGTGGTAGTGGTAGTGGTAGTGGTAGTGGTAGTGGTAGTGGTAGTGGTAGTGGTAGTGGTAGTGGTAGTGGTAGTAGT
>Ga0126342_10011143_pt1:0-12500 | contig 16071 bp, 17 predicted proteins | sample Cyp1metagenome_FD_92528 | JGI IMG/M metagenome (GOLD analysis project Ga0126342, IMG submission 92528) | Coral microbial communities from Lord Howe Island, Old Settlement Bay, Australia - Cyphastrea 1 metagenome | ecosystem: Host-associated > Invertebrates > Cnidaria > Coral ... | reverse complement strand
CGTTGTCAAGTCAAGCCATTGAATACCTCAGAAAAATGGACGTTTTTTTTGCAACGCTGCAGACGACCAATCCCTGTGGCCCCAACGCGGCTTCACAGGAGCACTTCTGAGGCGCAATTCGGAAAGCCGGAGCGGGATGAGTTAAACGTCGAGGTTTGGAGATTTGACTAACCAACATGGGCCACGAATTAATTGGGGTATTCTATGGTATCCATTTTGGACATTTTTGGACCCCGACATTAATGTAGGCTCACCTCCACTGGCCAAGGTAACATTGTGGGAAGATGCCTCTGCACTCAGCACACCGGGAGTGAGTTCTCTGTGGACTGAAGGGTGGCTCTAAGATTATAGCAATGTTCCACTACTTCTAGATGTTTTTTGCTGCCTCAACCTCAAACATCCAGAAAAAACAGAAAAACAAAAGTATTTCAGAAGGCGGTTGGGTTCCAGACAAAAGTATAGTATTATGACTTGATGGTCGGATCTACACATGTTCGTCCATTGATTGGGGACGCCCTCCCAAAACCCCTCCCACTGAGGTCATGAAAGGCCTGGCGGAGCCGTTCCCGGCTTTTGCACAGGCGATGAATTTAACTGAATTCTGAGCATTCTTATGGCCACCCCGCAAAAAAATCAGAACAACTATTTGCACATCACTACATCACTATCTTGGTACGAATTTATCACATTTTTTTTGGGGGTGCTAGAACCAAGATGGGGATCTCAAATCAAACACACAGGTTCTGATGGGATTTTGAGCAGCGAAACTAGGGTTTCGACCAGCAAGAATGGGGATGTGACCAACAGCAACAGGTGTCCTTTGATAAACAAAGCTGTGCTGGAAAATATCTCCATACCCTGGCTGGATCTGGCGAAGCTTGCGAAGGGATCCATTTGCAAGACCTATTCTGGCCTATACCCTATACTGTACTCACTCCAATTGCAAGAAGTATTGTAGCGTATACCGTATACTGGTATAACTCTTAGTCTTGTTATCATACTATGTTCTAAGTTATCATATAACTCTCAGCATGCCTCAGTGACATAGCTTGCATATGCTTGCATTGTGTATATAACCGCAGCATTGTTTTTTTGCTGGACATTTTGCAACCGCTGCCCCGACCGTGAAACGACCGAGTGCGGCGGGTAATTATTGCCATGGCGCCGGGGATTCCTTCCATTGCGAACTTGCGGGTTCCGTCCAAACCTGAGGCAAGGGGATGGGTGAAGCAATGGGTTGGTTGGTTGCTTGGTTGCTTGGTTGCTTGGCTGCTTGGCTGCTTGGTTGCTTGGTTGCTTGGTTGCTTGGTTGCTTGGTGGCTTGGTTTGCGAAATTTTATAGGCACTTTTCCTCCGTTCTCCATGCCTGAGACTTTTGCCAAATACTTGGCTCAAGATGCCCGGTGTAAAAGAGGAACTTTCAGTCTTACTTAGGTTGGGCTTGGAATTAGGTTGTTAGTACTTTGATACTGAGGGAATTTCGCATGGTAGCGGGAGCTCTCGATCCAGGGAGCATTTGGACTTTGACCTCAAGACTTTGAGATGACAGCAAAAGAGAACTTTGACTTTGCTGAAGAAATTTAGTTGCCACTTCTGACAAATATGGTGGAAGCCCAAGCATGTGGGAAGTCTGGAGCTGGAACTTATTCACTCTTACATCAGCATGTTTGACAGTACAGTGAAGACGTTGATAGATGATGTGGAAGGACGTGATCGACCGACCACTTTTACATACAGATCTCACCATCACTTTGGACACAGGTGATGTCGACCTTTCAAGCCGTCAACTTTTCTCGAAAGTTGCGCTACTTGTTGACCATTGGCTCAGCCAGATTGATTGTAAGGCAAAATGAAGGAGCCAATGGGCTTGAGACTTGGTGGAGGATGAATGAGCAAATTGCACTTCCTGATGCAACACGTCATGTGTCACTTCTCAACCAGCTGTGCGACTCTAAGTTCAACCCAGCAACTTTTGAACAAGACTTTAACACGTGGGAGACCATCAAGTCTCAAGTATGAGACTCAGTCTGGAACGAACCTTCCTGAGAGCGTTGCCACTTTGCTGAACAAGACCACAGGAGCTTTCCAGCAGCACTTGCGCTTGAATGCACGTACGTTGACCACATACGCACAGATGCGCGCAGTGATCGTCGAGTACTTTCGTGGGCAACACATACTTCATAGCTCATCATCATCACAGGGGCCAGCAGTAACGGATATGGGTTACGTAGGCAAAGGCAAAGGCAAGAAAGGCAAACTTTTAAACAGTTCACGTGCAAAACTTGCCATGAAAGGACTTAGGAAAGGCAAAGGCAAAAATCCCCACTGGAATTTTCACACCAAGGCTAAAGGTAAAGGTATTGGACACATTTTTTGGAAAAAGGCAAAAGAACTCCGGTTCCAGGCAAAGGGAACTTAGGTTCAGGTACAAGTTCGAGTACTTCGGTGCCGAACCAAGGTGGAAAAGGTAAACAGACCTCGGTTTGTTAGACTTTTTGGAAAGCCAGGACACTTTTCTGACAGATGTCCACAGAGAAGTGCACGCACTTGTTGAGGAGCTCTGGAACTTAGACTTAGGTCTTAGTGAGGAGACTTGGAGTGAATATGTTGGCTCACTCGACGACTGTGAAAACAACTTTGGTGGAGTTCTGGTCTTGACGCCACTTGGGACGCCACTTGGGTTTCAGATCAGACATGAAACAGTTCCTGGACTTGCGCTTCCCAAGGCCAAGGCAAGGGCCACTTCGACTTCAGCTGCTTCTGCAGCTTCAGCACTTGAGCGGGCTAGTCCACACTTTTCCGCGGTTCTCCATGCATGAGACTTTTGCCAAATACTTGGCTCAAGATGTCCGGTGTGTGAGAGGAACTTTAAGTCTTACTTAGGTTGGGCTTTCAGTTAGGTTGTTAGTACTTTTGTACTGTGGGAATCTCGCAGGGTTGGTTAGTTGGTTGGTTGTTTGGCTGGTGATATAGCTGGCTGCTGTACACACTTGGTTCTCTGCTTTGAAGCTTTCCATCATTTTTTTATATAGCTGCATTCTCATGCGGAACTTGGGATTGTTCCATTGCGAACTTGGGGAGCCGCTGTGAGGAGAAGATTCCTACAGATTCGCTCCCGGACATGGACCTAGAAGATCTCTTTCACTTGGAGCTCGCGGCGCTAGGCCGCACTACCAGCAAGAAATCTCCACTGAAACCCGAGGAGGAATTGGCAGAGGATCCTATGCCAGAGAACGAGCCACTGACAAAACCTTTGCCAGAGTGGAATCTTGGAGACATCATGCAGAATTTAGGTCCGTTTATCATTGTGTGGTCGCGTTTATTTTGTTGTTTGGACATCCCGACAAATAATAACTCTTGTGAATGCTAGCATTCCATCAAGACCTGGATTTTTTGGTAGTGTCCATTTTTGAAGTATCCTCAATGTATCATTTTTGCTGTTCTCTTGTCGTCCATCTTGGCCATGGTTTCCCAACCCAATTTGAAGGCATCTCAGTACGCTACAATTCCACAAAATGATTAGTTGTACACCTCACCCAGAAGGGGGGAAGATCAACCAACCAACACTCGCTTGAAGTAATTCGACACATGAAACCACCAATGTCAGACATGTTAAACGCACTGAGGCCCCTTGAGAAGGAGTACTTCCGTCAGCCTAGTCATTTGGAGCAGACGACGGACAATTCGGCTGATGTTGCGTTTAACCAGTAGGGTCAACACAACATATCACCAATAACATGAATGATTACAATCTAGTCTAATATGCCTATTTATATCTATCTATCTGTATATATATATATATATATATATATATATATGCGCATAGTTTTTTTTTTTAAAAAAATATATCTATATATACACACATTTTGTCTTGAGACAATCTTGGAGTTTAACAACATTATATAATTCAATGGACATGAAATAATGTGGTGATATCCTGGCTGGGGTCACAAGCATGTTTTACATTGCATCCTTAAGACTGGGAACCATGGTACCCAAATGGGTAGTGTTCAAAACTTCCGTTGGTTGATTAGCATAGGGAGTTCTACTACTTTGGGATTATTGCACTTCATGAGTCATGAGCTGGCATTATAGGAAATCCTATGAACCAACCGGTAGAGGTCGGTAGAGTGGAGTTGCTTTTTGGCTTTGAACGTGATTTTGGACCGGTAACGCTTCCCCAAAGCCCAACAGCATGATGACAATATACAGGACTGAAAATCTATGAAGGGAACATGCGACAAGTCGTCCGCTTTGAGGATCTTGCCTTGTGACTTTCCTAACCTCACTGATAAGACCTGTAAACAAGTGTATATACATGTGCAGCATGGATGATGTCAATGTTTATCCGGAATGAGGACTTTCAATCATCAGTGTTTTCTCCCAGTTGCATTTCGTTTGATGATCCTCCAAGCCGTTTTTGAGGTAAACAGACGCCCCGTCCGTCCTACTACACCTACGAATTACCAGAGGGGCTTCCTGCCGACGGAGCCGCCTCACCCAATCGGCTTCTGCACGAAGAAGGTGACGTACGGATGGGAATTTCCCCGCGATATGATATAAAAATATTTTTTACATACATGTAAGTACATATTATATTCGGTGAAAGGGGTATATCTCCATAAAGTAGCATGTTTGCTTAGGGAAAATGATGTTTAGCATGTTTGTTTGGGGAAAATGAGGTAAAAGGTGGCGGCAGGGGGATACTTGGAATCTACCTATCTATCTGTCTATCTATCTATCCATCTTTCTATCTACCTATCTATCTGTCTATAAGTATAGTTTTCGTTGTATTTGGGTGTCATCTCGTTGTGCTTAGGTCCCATCCATATTGGTGTTTGTTGGTGTTCTTGTACGTAACAGTAACAGGTCCAAAAATGCTTCACGTTGCAAAGCGATAATGTTAGGATCGTGGCGTAGTACTATAACAGATTACTCCCGTCTTTCCGTAAATATGTGTTGAACAGTGGTGGTTGCTCAGCCATTTTTCAAATGAAGGTCAAATATTTTTTGCAGCGATGGCAATGAAATTTGAGAAAGCCACCTCGCCGACCCCAAAAAATGCAATAGTTCGCTTTACCTACCTCCCCAATCAGCTCGCAAATGTCCAGCTGAGGTGTGACAAATCGTTTCTTTGCATCTGCGGCCGTTTTACCTAGCAATCCACTGTGACTTGGGATCCTTGGGGGGGTCCAGGTTTTGGGGTCAACCGCTCCACAGTTCAAGATCGTTTTTTCGAATGCCCAGCTGAGGTCTGATAGGAACTCTTGCGCAGGGATTGCACATCACTAAACAAAGCAGTGGCCAGTGCAATGGCTTCAGCTTCAGTCGTGGAACGACTGCACGCTGTTTGCCTCTTAGACCGAAACGCCACAGGGAAAATGATCAACCACCTGAAATTACAAGTAATGAGCCTGAAGTATAGTAGCCGTGGTCTGTTTTGGATGCATGGTCAGCATCCCTGAATACCACAACTTCCAAGCTGCATGTGGGTCAAGTTTCAATCTCATACTGTACTGCTTTGGTTCATTGAGATAACAGAAAACCCTGAACAATCTCCGGTCGTCATTTCGACTCCATTTTGTTATTCTCTTGCTCAGTTCTTTGAGGGCATGCTGCAGGTCAGGCCTGCTGAGTCTGGCGAGCCTGTAGGCTTTCACAATCAGTCTGGCTGGCTGCTGAACTGGCAAAATTACCTTTACTATCCCAGTCATCAGCAGGCAAGGAACTCTCGTCTAGATATGGGGTCGGAGCCTTTTACACTCCTGTTCGTACAGCTTGCAGGCAACGTCCGCAAACTCATGCATATCAAGGTGGGCTTCCCCATCTTTTATCATGCGCGTCCTGCCTCAGACTTTTGAGACATCTTGGGGTGTTTCAGAAAAATGAGATGCTTTGACAATTCTGACCAGAAATTTTGTGATTACCGCAAGGTCCTGAAACTACAATACCACCAGCGTATGGAGCAACCAACAGGTCCCACTTTTTGATGATGAAATTGGAAGGGAATAATGAAGATTCTCACTCCATCCATGTGAGACATTATATATATATATTTGAACTTCAAACCCCAATGCCCCCCAATTGAGGGTGCCCGTACAATGATTTGTGCAACTTGGTGCACGGTATGTGTATCCGTTTGAGATGATCTGGATCTGGGATCAATTCATCTGGAAGCTCAATGTACGTGTCATGCACTGTGCGAAGGTCACTTTGAATTTGCAGTAAGCTTTGATAACGTCTGATTGCGACGTCTTATTCCATGATCTTAAACCACAAGCCAAATTGATGTTCAAACCAGCTATTGGAGTAGGAATGATTTTGATCTCTTGGAGCTCACATGCCAAACCAAACTCATCCTTAACATTGTTGCCGAGGAAAACAATTCTTGCTTTCAGTTGCTTTTCAGTGGCTGATTCTGCATTCTTCCAGATCATTATTGTCATCAGTCTCCCTACTATAGCTACCTTTGTTCCACTTTGCCTTGCCTGGCGTTCAAGCTCGTGCCTAGGGATCACATTCTTGTAGCCCAAGTTCCTGCATCAATTAGGCCTTGCGCTTCCTTTTGGGCTTCGCTGACTGCTGAAAGATGATGTTTCCAAACCTTTTTGTCAATCAGCTCATGGATGCTCAATGGAATGTGCTCAGGCTCAATTCTTTGGGAACATGCACTGGAGTTTCAGTGCGCGGCACGCAACTCATGCTGGGAACAAACTTGTGGTAAATTTCTGGAAACAATGATGACACAATGCTTTCGCACATGGTGATGGGATAGAACGCAGATTTGGGGGCCTTGTTCAGGGCTCATATGAATCACACCCTACCATACAGCCATTGAAATGCGCAAGCTGGAAACCATGAGATTCGAAAAAGTCTTGCAGCTCTTCAATCTTCCAACCAGGGCATCCTGTCTCAGTGAACTCTACCTCCACGGTTCAAGACGATCTCGGATAGTTGGAAGAAGAACGTCAGCAATTTACGGCTTTCCAACCTTTGTGCCATCAACTCCTTCTAATTCTAAGGTTCAGTCGCTGCCAAGACGACCAAGGGTTACATGGCAGTGATCCCCAAAGGTCAACACCGTTCATGGCACCGGAGTCTAGAACTTCCAAAAGTTGAGATTGCACTTCAAGCTCTGCGACATTCCCATTGGCTTTGGTAAGACGGATGTGCTTCACACCTGCGGATTCCAAAACTTTCCCAAGATTGGATTGGGGACCGCAACAAAATTCAATCATCGTATCGTATGCTGGCAAGAACTTCTGTGCTGTGCTGTCCTTTTCCCATTCTTCCCACCCTGGATGGGGCGCGGCAAGGCCAGCTGCTCACCATCCGATAGTTTCAATAGCTCCACTTGGAGCCTCATCGTCTTCAGGCAGAAGTTGAAAGATTGTTTTTCCAGTGCAAAAATCTTTCAGAGTTTTGTTGTTACCTCTCCAATTCTCGTCAATACCGTTTCCTTCATCCCCGTTCTCGAAGTATTTAACTTCGGCGGTTTTTGCTCCAAGTCACTTGGCGTTCACAGGAAGATCATTTGGCAACAAGGGATTGAAGAGCTTCTTGCGTTTGATGTGGTGAAATCGACTGAGCTTATCTTCTTCAAGCTTCCATGAGTCAACGCCCTTTGCAGTGCCCTTGGGAAGTGTGAACTTGCCCCCCTGATTAGCTTATCAAACCTTTCCCTGCAACTGGAAGTATGTTCCCCTCCGCCGTTCTCGCAGGTTGGTTGAGCAACCTGTACTAAAACCAAACTGCATCAATCTGGAAAAAGTGATGGACTCGTGCTTTGGAGGTTTCTCCGATTCTCCAACAGGATTGTCAAGAAAGACGTCCTCTTCTAGTGGGCCGATTTCTTCATGAATGACATCTTCTTCCAAAGCTCTGACACCATCTTCCAAACGAAGCACAGGCAAACTTTCAAGTGACTCAAGCTTAGTTTTGACGGCCTCTCTCAAAGGAAACTTATCAGCACCAGTTTGCTCAACAACCATGGACGTGAGAACTTGGAAACTGGCAACATCACAAACTAAATAAGCGCGTTTCCACTGGATCCCTGCTTCAACCCTCCAACCGAGGAACAAGCCTGCTAAGGTCTTTGCACCAAGCTTGGTTTTAGGAACACCGGGTTTATAGTGGATAAATGCACCAAAGGGAATTTGAAGACCTTCAAAATCATGGCCATAGACATAGAGTTTGTTCCAATTGCTGATGGTAGATGCAGTGGCAGCATATCGAACAGCCAGCGGCCACAGTTCATTGAAATTGCCAACTTGGACCAAACAACATCTAGTGACATCTTCAAGAGTTCTGATGGCTCTATTGATGATGGCTGTTTTCCTATATGAGACGGTCGCATCATACACAAGACCTATAACTGATTGCAGTACCTTCGAACTCAGGAGTGTTGGTGTCTGCATGAAACTGCACCAAGGGACGCTTGCCACCAAAGTGCTTGAGTGCTTTGACATACTTGGAAGCTGCCGAATAAGTCATCACCATCTTGGTGAAATTATCAAACAAAACAAGACATTTGGTCTCTCCTCTGAACCCCTTCTTTGAACCGTCTAATCTACCTTCAGCTACAACGATATGATCTGAATAAACCCTATCCTCAAAACTTGCACTTGGCTTTCCGTCAGTCAAAGTTCTTGGGCCCTTAAAACTCTAGCCGGAAGTGCATCTTGCTTCGCCTCTTGGCAAATTGAGCAGTTTGCTCAAATTGGGAGGTGCAAAATATTGTGATCTAAACCCGATGCCTCAATCCCAACGGCTGGCTCGTCACGTTGACTATCGGCTTCAGGCACGAGGCTAAGCTCGTAGGCGTCCGGCGGAAACTCAGCAGGAGCCGGAACCTCTTCACTATCACTAATCTCTGCAATCTCAGCAGGCATACATGCAGAACATCAACTTTTTCTTTGAATAATGGAACGTACGCACATTCTCGCGAACTTCACTGGCATAGCAGCGAGAGGTCTCAGGGCAGTTGACACTCAAATTTGAAATGTTTTCTGGCTTCAATAAAAGTGGTTTTGGAAGCTCAGCATCCTCTGAAGCATCCTGGCTATCACGAGACAACCAAACAAATGCTTTCCCCTGCCGAACTTGATCTCCAATGGACAAAGCCCACAGGCTATCTTTCAACAAGTAGCATTCATTTGAACCAGACAGTTCACCCACTACCTTGCAAGAATCAGATCCATCTCTTGATCCTGCACCGGTGGCAAAAGTGACTGGCTTGTGAAGCAGCCCTTGTATCCCCCAGCCATGTCACCTCATTGGTCAACGCATTGAAGCTCGTAAATGGCACCTCATCAGCTTGCATTGGCAAAACCGGCACATGATTGTCATGGGAATTTCATCCCAAAAACGGAGCCTCATTCGCAGTACCATCGTAACACAACAGTGCAAATGACAAAACAACAGCTTTGAAAATCCTTGGGACTAAAGCTTGGGCTGATGGCAGGTTTCCTGCAGCAACGGCAAATGCAGCAGCGACACTTGATCCAGCTTTGGGCTTGGCCTTAGGCTTAGACTTTGCATTTGGGTCATGAACAAATGGACACAGATCCCTTCTGCATGTGCCACTTCGATAAAAGAGACATGGCGACCCTTCTCTCCCGCAACTAGCTCTCTCTTATCCCTATCCCCTTTCTTCCCCTCAGGTTTGCCTTGGGAAGGCTGGACCCTCTTTGGCCTTGAGCTGAAGTTTAGAGGAAGAGGCCGCAGCAGCATCAACCTTGTTTCCTACATCTTTGGAGGACTCAGATTTCTCTTTCTTGTCTTTCTTTTTCTCTTTCTTATCTTTCTTCTCAGCTGACGCAGGTGCAGCATCAACCTTGCATCGAAGAATTTTACACCAAAACGGCTTCCCTTAGCAGCTTCTAACAACTTGGACCCCAAAATGCGATTCAGCATTGGGAAATCACCTGATGTAACTTCCTCTCCCTTTAAAGGACGACTAATTAAGCCATGCAAGCAACTCTTTCTCACTGCTCCTGCAACAAGACACGAGTTGGGAAATCAGAAATTTTCCAAGTTCTCAGATCTGCAGCTGATTTCCGAAGAGAAGGCACTTTCATCTTTTCATACGCCTTCAACCGCATGAGTTTTCTTTCATTTACGAATTCGGGTTCAGAATCCGACGGCGAAGAACCATCCAACAAATCAGAAGAAGTCCCATTCTTTTTACCCTTACATTTCCTTTTCCTGCTCACCTCATCCCTCCAGTTTTGAACTTCTTCTTGAAGAACCGCGAATATTTGATTGATGACGGAATCATTGGTATTAGCTGGATCACTAAACAAGTGAAACAATTCTACAGACTTTTCCGTTGGACCCCCCAGATCCCTCTGAGCAGACAGGGCGCGGACTGAACCGTTGCACTCTGCTGCTTCCAGGCGTGCCAACACATCGGGGCGTTGGGTTGGTTCCAAACTTCATTAATGGTCTGTGAATGAACCCTTTCGGCATGTTTCCTTCAGAATTTCATTATGGCGGGATTCAGCTTCAGCTCAGGTCTTGTTTCTCATCTGTCACTGTGTTGCAATTCGACTACTCAAGTTCTGGGCATGCTCGGCGGACGCCTGGGACATGCTTTGAGCAACCTGTTGGTGACGAATCTCGGCTTCAGCAATTGCATAATCCCTAGCATTCTGACTGGAAACCCTTCTTACTTCATCAGCAATGTGTGAAAGTCTCAACTCTGCTTCAGTGATAGTGGCATTGCGAACTGTATCTGCAAATTGACTAGCAACATGATGGGCAATCTCTGGGGGACTCCTACTTGTATGGACTGGACCGTTCTGGCATCAACAAAGGTGGAACCCTGCTGAAACCCTGACCATCTTGGATCCTACCGGCCCTACCGCGTCTCATCACAGGATTTTCATCATCATCTAGTTAATCTAGTTCAAACCTACCTGCCTCCAACCCTGATAAATCACTGGTTCCTTCGGACGCTTGGTACGGACCTAGCGATCTAGACCGCTGAACCCTGTGATCTTCTCGGGATCTTCTGGCTAGAGATCTTGACTGGACTGATGAATCTTCCCCGGGAGAACTCACAACTGGTGCGCTGCCAACGGAAGCTACTGCCAAATGCAATTCGCTGGAACCACTGGATGGATTTTCCGCCATGGTTGGAACAAATCATAGTGATTTCCAATGGGTAATTGGTCTATTAGCTAACGCACCCTTACAACCGTAACCAATCGGCCTATAATGCCTGGCTTTACTGATAACCACGCACTGGTTGGATTCCAATTTGGCCGCGCAGCAGCTTGATGATTTCGTCCTTGTGCGAAGGCAGATTGAATCCGCGGCTGACCTCCACAGCAAAAATCCCATCACGGTGATAACGTTGCAAGACTTACCTCTGGTTGTCAATTGCCCCCACCGCACAAAATTCTTTTGCAAGATCTGCCTTTTGATCACGGTTGTAAAAAAAACAAACAAGACAAGAATCACTGCTGCCAATTCACTATGAAGCAACGCCTCAATGCACTAAGACCACTAATTTCAGATATTTTCACCTCAGGCACTTAATGAAAATATTAGTGCTTATTCGAACTTATCATAAAACTTATTTGAACTTAGTTTAACTTATTTTTTTGAAAACATCCAAAGGCCTAGAACTATAATGTGAAGGATTGAATTTTTGCACACATTTTCGAGAAACGATTGAATATAAGACATGAAATAGCGGAAAAAAAATAGATTTTAGATAGCGTTTCTTTGTCTTTGTCGTTTGGCAAGTTTTCTTAGTAGATTTTATCCTTTTCAGGAAACTATCCTGTCCAGGAACCATCCTTTTCAGGAATTCTCGGGAAGTATCCTTTTCAGGAAATATCTTTCCCAAGAAAGTTTCCTGTCAGAAAATATTTGGTTATTTTGGATTTTTCTTCAAGCAGCGTGCCAAGAAGAGATGATAGCTATAGAGATGATAGCTTCGGATCATAGCATATATTGTGTTATAGTTATTTGTAGTGTTTCTTCAAAAATATATATATATTTGTTGTATTATACATTTGGAAGTGAAAAATCGCATGGTATAGGTTAAAAATCGAATTAACAATTAAATAAAGAAAAATTAAAAATAAAAAACAGAATTCATAAAAAATCTGAAAATTCAGAAAACACAGAAAATTTAGAAAAATAAAAAAAATCAGAAAAATCAGAAAATTTAACAAAAATCAGGAAATTCAGAAGATGCAGAAAATTCAAAAAATTCTAGAAACCCAAAAATTCAGAAACTTCAGAAAATTCAGAAAATACAGAAAATTCAGAGTATTAATTTAAATTAAAGAAACGCAATTCAGAAAATTAAAAAACCACAGAAAATCCAGAAAATACAGGAAATTCAGATTTCTAATTTAAATTACCCAGCAAGTCTAAGGGACAACTTTTTGAGGTCCTATGAGATCTCGTGGAAAGTGGTCCCAAAAGGAACATGTTCAGCATAGTTGGGACTATGTACTTTTTGGGTCCTTTGGGCCTAAAAG
>Ga0126342_10011142_pt1:0-15000 | contig 16072 bp, 19 predicted proteins | sample Cyp1metagenome_FD_92528 | JGI IMG/M metagenome (GOLD analysis project Ga0126342, IMG submission 92528) | Coral microbial communities from Lord Howe Island, Old Settlement Bay, Australia - Cyphastrea 1 metagenome | ecosystem: Host-associated > Invertebrates > Cnidaria > Coral ... | reverse complement strand
TAAATGGACAAACTATCCATAACGAGCAACAAAATGTTAGTTTTGTGGACGTCTAAAAAAAGTGACCATGTTTTTATGTTTACATGATTTAAATTTGAAAGAATCCTAAATGTTTCATGTGAGTAGTGGGACCAAAACCCCCGTATGTCATCCATTTTGATTCTGGTTGGTTGAGAACGGGATTCCCTGTGAAAATGGATAAAATGGATACTGATACTCCCAACATATTGGATAAAGTTGATGATGCCCAAGCGAATCATCAATCATCCAATTTATCAGCTAGATTCACTTCCGTCACTTCAAAACCCCATATTTTCATGGTTGAAATCCATCTAAAATCCATCTAAAATCAAGGAATCATTCACCAAGTCGGGTCAACTTGACCTGGGTCAACTTGCGAAAAACCGATCGGGACATCAAGTGGGTCCCCAGGAGAAGAATCGAAAGCTTAACGATCTACTCGACGCCTTGGAGTTCAATCAGGTGAACCTGATGCGGGGCACACTTGAGGGTCTAGGGTGAAAAAATGGAATTCAATCATCAATGGCCTGGTTTAACCATCAAGAATCTGGGAGTAAAGTTGATGATAGTTATGTAAGTGTTTCCACTTTGGCGTTTGCAGTCTGCCATGGTTATTCAGTTCAAATGGCGATATTTTTCACAGGCAAATCATACTACTTCCATGGGTCATTTTCCATTGCATACTGTTGGTCATTACCAGAAGGTATTATTAGCCACTTTGATGGGGATTTAAGGGTTACTGTATATACTGCATGAACCGTTCAATAGGTAATATGTATAAATATATATATGTATATATTATATGTAGATGTATATATATAGATGTATATATATACACACACATATATATATATGTATGTATGTATGTATGTATGTATGTAATAAACCCAGCCCTTTTAATTGTTTTGTTTTGTGCAGGGGATCCAAGATGAGCCACAAATAGCAAAATAGGGATGAGTTGAACGAATGGAGACTTTTCCCCAGCAATGCAATAGGATCAATAGGGGTTAGATCCAAAGAATTCCATGGGGATGTAACTTTGCAGCAGGCTACCAGCTAGTTTGATGTCGGTTGCCAGGGTTTGCAACTGAGTGGTAGATGACCTTTATGTGGAAAGGTCGATACGTCCATATGTCTAGAAAGGACCATCCCAAAAATGTGTTTTTGGGACTGGGTCATTTGTTTGGTCCAGAGGGAGGCCAAACAGATCCCACAAAAAACATGGAAAACACATCCCAGCATGGCTGCAGCTGTTTTCTCAAGGCTGGAAAGGATTTCTGTCTATTCGGCCCATTCGTGGGCTTCGACGCAGATGTCGACTCAGCAAAGAAGACCCCAAAGCTTTCCTGCATTTCATAGTTTCATTGCCCTCGAGGAAGAACATACCATAGGTTTTTGACCCTGATTGGATGACCTCCACATCTAATTGGAAGGGCGTTTATTTTTGCCCCCATACCATGATTTTTGAGCTAGATGTTCCCATGGAAAGTGTAGAAAAACACACACCCAGCCAGCTTCGATCCCAGTTCTGTTTCTTGGTTTAGCTTCCGCCAGCTAACTAGTTCGAGATATCTTCCATAGTTAAATGGTTAGTCCATAACTGTTGGGATGGAACTAGATTCAGCCATATCTAATCATATCTAACCATATCTAGGTATATCTAGGTCTATCAAACATTATCTCACAATATCTAACTGTATTTAGTCCATATCAAACTATATATATATATATCTATATAGTCCATATCTAGGTTTAGTCCATAATCCCAACAGTTCATCTACCTCAACCGCTACGTCACCGCCATGGCCGACAGCGAGCCACCGGGTGACGAGCCCGGCTCGTCCTCGAGTTGTGGCGTCAACGGCGATGCGGAGACCGAGGAGAAGAGCGCGGAAGCCTCACTGGTGCCGAGGGAATCGGGGCACCTTGGAGGCCTTGGAGGTTGGGATGGGAAAAGATGGAAGTTGGGGAAAGATGTTGCGATGAGTTGGTGAGTTTGGGTTAGTTGGTTGGTTACGATGAGTTACGGTTTGATGGATTTTCATTCTAAGTCTATAGTTTTAGAGGAGTATCGCCTGAAAGAAAAAGAGGGATTTTTCCGATTGACGTGTGCTAATTTTAAACACCCCTCAACGAAACCATGGGTTTTAGTAGGGAATTTCCACCTTCCATTGGGACCATTAAAAGGGCTTCATGTGGTTTTTCCTATATACGGGGGAAGGGATTTTTTCTGCACCGCAGTTCGTGGGTTTTGGGGATTCACCGAGGTATAGCTACGCGCACTTCGTGGAGAGGTTCAAACATCCTTCGGCCCAGGCGGACCCGGATGGATTTTGTGTATCAAAATGCCGATTTTTTTGTCATCGGAAGTGGAACCCACTGCCCGAGTTTTTCTGCAGCCAAAATCCAAAATGTCAATTTTATTCCTTGCAACTCTTGCAACAATTTCGCCACTCAAGAGATCTCCGGGAATTCCCCATGGCTTTTGTCCTCTTCGCCCCAGCCGTTCGCCAGGCGGTGGTCAACGAGATCCGGGACTTCGTCAACGACTTCCCGGCGAACCTGTCGCGCCTGGCGGCTTCGCGGAGGATCCAAGGCTTTTTGAAGCAATTGACGCCCAAGCTGCTGCAGGCGCCAGCTGCGCATAGCTGCGCGAAGCAAGGGGATATTAGATGGTTATATGGCTATGGATCAATACCTATGAATACCATTTTTAGGGGGATGAACATCCATAAATCCCAGCTATTTTGATGTGAACAAAAGGGGTACAAGGTTTTGACACACTGCCATATAACGTTTCTTTTTTTTTTTTGTGTGTGTGTGTGATAGTGGCTATAATAATCATACGTATTGTTGAAATGGTGATGCAAAGTCATTCACCATTCTAGCCATTAGATGGTTCATTGTTTAATATGATGGTTAGACTTAAACAAAAAGGCGCGTGGAAAACATAACTTGTTTCCTGTTCAAAATCAATGATCTACATTCATGGTGTGTTTTCCACATCGAAGGGTAGCAATATGTAGCAATGTTTTCTTTTTTTCTTTAATAGTATCTAGCAGCCCCACAAAAAGATGCCGAGAAGTTAGACAATGTTTGAACATACGCCGGAAAGATCAAGCATTTCCATCCTGGTTTCCCACATATATTGGCATCAACCTTCGTGGGTTACTAAATAACCACCATTATGAAGTTCGTAATTCGGTATTCCCAAGGGAGTAATTTTGATTGTAGTATATCAATGTATATCATAGTTTCAATTGATAACCATTTCTTGTAATCATTAAATCGTCTACACAAAAATTCACATGCTTCAAATGGGGGAACTCGGATGCACTTGACATGACTTCACAGGGTAAAGATCATGATCTGCTACTAAATGGGACCCCAAATTTTTCACGACTCAAAGGGTTTAATTTATTGTTTAATTATATGATCTAATTAAGCCGACTTCACAAGATGAACTATCTATATACAGATATACAAAAAACATACAAACAATGCGATTCATGGGGTATGTTTTCCCTTTTCTTTTTCCACTGCCAGTATGGATTTATGACGTAACCATCAAGCATGGAAAGGGATGCTAGAAATCTAACCTTGACGCGACAGAAATGGTGATATACAACATAAGTTCAATTTGTGTGATCTATGATCAAATAATTTTTTCAGATGTTTTTTTTTTTTTTTAAATATAGTTTTTCTAATCTAATGAAGGTTTTAATGTTTGCTGGACGATTGCTGGATGATTGGATGCTTGGATGTGGCGGTTTTGATGCTTGGATGGTCAGGTCTGAAGTTCCTATGGTTCCAGGGTAAATTTTTACAGGAACCTGGCTAAATTTTGATAGTAAAACATTTAAAGTCCAAGGTTTTCCGGTGAAGATTTTCCCTTTTTATCAATCCAGTGAATGGTAGCCCTTCTATATCTTCTATGATCAAAAGTACATCGATCATTTTTCCTCAGAATAAGGGCCGCCCGGTTGAGCCCTGCGGAATGTACTGAATCGGTTCGTTTTGGAGTCCCAAAGAGGGGCTTTTTGGTGGGTTCTGGGATCTTTTTTTACTTGTAGGTAAGATCCCATTGAATTCAACTAGGTAGGTATAGCATGGTAAAGCCTAGTTTTTTACTATTTTTTTTTTCAAAAAATAGTGGATACCGCCAGTTTATGGCAATTTGAAGGGGGCAATTTCTGAGGTTTCCATGGGATTTTGCCTCAGACTCTGCAATTTAGAGCTATACCCAGTATATGGCAAATTGACTGATCTGTAGATGGAGCTATTCAAAATGGATGGATTTTACCCACAGCTATGTACCAGAGAGGCGTACCACCTCAGGATCTAGCAAAGTTTTTATGAAATCCCCAGGCCGACGCCTTCAGCAGTGAGGATGGCGAGGAGCGCTGGGAAAATCATACCGTATTTCTCGGGGATGTCATGTGAAAATCATAGGAACATGTGAGAAGATCCGCTATAAATGGAGGTTTTCATGGGAAATCTCTGAACTAAATGGAGCTTCAGTTCGCTGGGACATTTTCCAGCGAGCTGATTACCAGAGGGTATCGAGCCTTGAAGAGATGGTTGGCAATCGTGGCAGGTAGCAGGAGAAGGCCTGGAGAAGTTTGTGGTTCTGAAGCTCTACAAGCCGCTTGATGCGGCAACGGGTGCATGATGGATATGATGGGTCGAAGGGCTGACTTTTCAATCGCTGCCCAGCTTTCCCCATTGACTTCCCAAGTCTGCCCAGCTCAGCTGGAGCTTTTCTCCCCATGGATTCCGACGACATTTCATCATCGCCGGTAAGATCCGCAACATGTCATCTATATCCAGGTTTTTTTTCAACCACCATGGGATATATCTACATATGATATCTATAATATATATTGATATATATATATATAGATATTTATAATATATATATATATATATATTATTTTTTCAAGCACCAGTTCTACCGGTCATGCCATGTCTCATGGGGGTCAGCCGTGATCTGCCCCGGCTTGACACCGTAGGATCCGCCGCGCTGCGAGGCTTCTCTTCCGCCACGACCCCGCGGACATCCGCGAAGACGAGCGCGCGGAGCAGCTGCTGCGTGAGGCGCGCAGCAAGGCGAAGACGAGTCCCATGCAGGAGGCGCACCGAAAGGGCGGAGGAGTGTCACCATTTGGAGAAAAATTGGAGGGTTCCCACAGACATATGATCTTGAACCTCCAATAACCTTCAGATTTTAGGTATTTTAGCAGCATTTGGTGGGTTTGAACTGGTTTTTGAGAAACAACGTGAAGTTCACCTGCAAGTCAGCAGATCAGAACCAACAAGTGAAAGGTGCAGCAAGTATGGGCAATCAGCGAAAATGGCAGACTCAACAGCAATGTTTTGGATATTTTTGGATCACATTTGTGGTTCAATGAACAAGAATGTGTATTTTGCAAGCAAAATGATATGGGCATTTTCAATCATTTAACCCACATAACATTGAGATGTAACTGGAGGAGAATCTCCCACGCCATACCTCCCAGGGCCCAGGCCTATTGGTCAAATCATGAATATTTTTTATCCCTGTTAGGGCTGGTGAAGTCTCGATAAATACCATGTTTTTTGTTTTTCAATCCATATTTTTGGTTGCTGAAGTCCACATGTGCCACATGTTTATGACTTGATCACCATGTTCGTTGCTTCCAACATGTTTGGTTGCTTAAGATCCCCTTCAATCCAACGTTTTTTCTTCCTGTAAATCCCACATGTTTATCGATGAAATCTTCATGGGTCAGGTGGTGAAGTGGTGAAGTCAAGACATTTCTGACTTCACCCCATTTTTCATGGCGAAACATGATAGATGGTTGGTTGAATAAATCATAGGTTACCAGTTTTGCTTGGTCAATCAAGCACGGTTTTTAGTTCACAGATCTTTTGACCCTTGGTCCACCAATCTTTATGGATAAGTCTTGTGAAAAATCACCCATTTTTAGTGGTAATTCCGGCATTTTGATGGGTGAAAAAATCACCACTTCCTATAAATCACCAGATTTCACCGTAAAATCATGGTAAATCCATGTAAATCCCATGAGATCCTCAGTTTTTTCATCATTTTTCTGGGAAACTCATAGCGTTTTTCTTGGAAAAATTACCACCCCGGTTTTAAATCGCCCCAGGTGGTGGCCAAGTTCACTCCCAAGCAGCGCGAGGCCTTCGAGGCCGCGGCCGCCGAGCTGAGGAAGGTGGAGCAGTACCGCGCCCCGCGGGACCCGGGGGTTGGGGCTGGGGGATGGGGGGGCTGGGGGATGGGGCGGTTGGGGGGGTTGGGAGTTGGGAGTTTTTTTTTTTTTTCAGGTTTTTTAAGATTTTCAATAAGTGGTGAAATGAAGTGGATTGGTGTGGATTTTTTGGATGTGAAGCTTTTTGGAGATTTGTAGAGCTTTTTGGAGAATTGGGTAGGAAGGAACAATGGCTTGGTTGGGGATACTTCAGGAACGATCAACCATCTCGAAGCGAAGTTGGTGTCCCCCAGTGTCCCACAAGGGCTTCGGCGTCATGACGAATTTCACTGAGGAATGAACCTGGAAAATTGAACCGCTTGTTTGGTTCCCCACGGGTACCCATGATTTTCGACCTTACCATTCTACCGGTTGACCGGTTGACCCTTCATTTGGTGTTTTTGTCCAGGACAAGTTGAGTTGTTTCGCCAACGCCATCCGGCTCTCTGAGAATTTGCTGGTGGAACGCGTCTTCACCGCTGACGCCAATGGATCCCATTGGATCACACTGCTGGCGGCGTTAATTCTGAAAGCCTCGCCGTCCAATTTGTATTCCAACCTGGAGTTTACCACCTCGTTCCGGTCGCGCATGACGCCAGAGGTGCCTGATGATCTTGGATGGCCCATTTGGATCCCATTTTTCGTCTTGAGACACCCAACGTCATAAGGATTTGCCACATCCTTTCCAAAGATCTTTTCTCCACTTCACCACTTCCTTCTCCCCGTTTTCCCAGCCCTCACTGCAGATCATCCAATCATAAATCAACATGTAACATTTATGTTTTTTCTTTTTAGTTGCCACATATTATCACCGTGTATCGTTTATATCTATGTCTATCACCATGCATTATCATCATATCACCATACTATCATTATCTATCATTTATTAATACATAAAACAAGAACACTGATCTATTAAAGAACTGCAACTACAACTATAACATACTATAACTATAACTATAACTATTACTACAACTATAAAATACTATAAATATATATATACACATAATTACACATTATATAATTATATATATATATATATTACAATTATATATCTATACATATGTAACACTTGCTTTATCAAAATCTTACGTACTTCACCTTCTAGAACGGTCAAAACGTGTTTCAGGAGCGCAAGAGCTTGGCAGACTTCGCCTCCGCCTTCGTCTTGCTCTGCGGCAGCTCGCAGCGATTGACCTCCTTAGAGCTAAACGATGGACGCGATGGACGCCTGGCGGGGACGGGACGGTGGATAAAAAAAGCCGTTGAACATCGTTGAACGAAAAAAAAACCATGGGGTTACCCTCTGGTAATTTGTTACATAGCTATTGAAAATGGCCATTTATAGTGGATTTTCCCATAAAAAATGGTGATTTTCCATAGTTATGTTAGTTTACCAGAGGGTATCATGTAATATAGCTGGTATGTCATGGGACTATAGTGGGAATACAATCCAGAATGTCCATATTGATAATATGCTGACGATTGCTGACGTACATTTATGTCTTGAGACGTTTATGCCCCTATGTGTAAATAGATAAATTAGGAAATATTGGATGAATAAAGGTACACACATACATACACATATGTATATATATATATATATGTGTATATGGTAGAAAATATATTGTATCTATGGCCCATGGGTATCTATGGTCCTTGGATCTTTCCCGGTCCCTTTGTTGTTAGGTGACAAGGCTTCTCCAGCACTGCCACTGTGGTTGATGGATGCTGGTGTGACTTTCAACTTCGAAGATCGCAATGCTGAAGATTTGCTGTTCGGAGAGGTGGAAGATTTTGTGGTATGGAAACAGAGTTTTTATGTGGGGATGGATCAATATACCTATAGCATTTTTAGAGGGGGATGAACATCCATAAATCCCAGCTATTTTGATGTGAACAAAAGGGGTACAAGGTTTTGACTCATCCCCACATAATGATATGTATATATATATGTGTATATATATGTATACGCATGTATATACACAATACACTGTAGATAATACTTATAGAGATATTTCCCCTGTTTTCAAACACATAGATATCACTAATGTTTTTTTTGATCAACATAGAGCGGTGACAACTGGTGGACTGCGGGTTCAACTTTCTGGCTTCTGGACCGCCATGGGGAGGGAATATCTGCATTCAGATCATGTCCTTTGGTTGGACAACAAATTCAGTTCCATCAGATATTCCCAGAAAAAAAAATCCCCTATCAGTTGAGGCTCATATTCCCATATAATTATTCCCATCAGATATTCCGCCCATCAGATATTCCCATATATTCCCATATCTTCTCCCTATTTTTTGGGGCGAACATGGCCCAATTTTTGCTGGCAACGGCAATTCGGAGGTGGAGGAGCTGCTGGACGAGTACCACAAGATGATCTCTGCGCTGCGGGACCTGAACGGTGGTCGACTCAAGACCTTTGACACCTGAGCGGTGGAAAAGCTGGTGGAAAAGCTGCGGTTGGTGGATGTTGGTGGTTGACTGGACGGGTTTTTGGGTGTTTTTTGGGATGTGGGATTTTTTTTTTGATGCTCTTTCATGTTGCGAAAATGATAGTATATTAAAGCATATTTTGATGGGTTTCCCAAGGATGTCCAAGAATCTAATCAAGAATATCATCACTTATCACCATGGTGTATCCCAAGGATGAGGGATACATCATTTGCAGACAACGGAGATGGTTTTTCGAGGTGCGCAATGGGATGTTCAAGCAATGATCCACTAAACATGTTTTTTTCACCTTAAATGGCCATTACCCCATTCTTACTGGTGCGTTTTACGCAGGGAATTTTCGGTAATGATCCACAGTAACTATCATGATCCCAGCAACCCCCAAGCAACCCATCCATTCCCTACGTAAAACGCATCAGTAAGAATTCAAATCATGATGGATTCCATGGGGATTTTCCCCGATTTTGAAACAGAAATCTCCACGGATCGCCTGCAGTGCCAGGTGGTGATTTTCGTGAAGTCGGTGCAACGTGCAGTGGCTCTGGACAAGTTGCTGGTGCGGGATCCGGTTGGGCGGTCCGAGCGGAAACATGACATATCGAAGCAGGAGGAACTATGTGAAGTCATGGAAATGGGAGAAGAACTATATTGATTTCTGAATTTCTGTGGAAATGGAAGGAACATACTTTATGAACATCTGAAAATTAACGCCATGAAGAATTGGTTGATGTGATGAAAACGCGATGAAAGTCACATGGGGTGACACAATTTACTCCAGGATTTCGATTTTTCACTCAGGTTGCAGAGCTATTCCCCACTGGTGTGGTTGAGCTTACAAACTCATGGATCCCATGGTGAACTGAACCCCCCACGTTTGTTGGGATATGGGCCCTTATAACAATGGTTATCTTCATCTAGACCAAGACATTTTGGGTTGACCCATTGACTTACCGTAGGGAGAAAACATATCAGCTTTAGATCCCTCCGAAAAAAAAAGGATGGATTTTAGTTACGAAATTCCAGCAGTAAATGCCTAAAAGCTATAGGATTACCCTGGAATGCCATGCCAATGATCCCCTTAGGTGGAGTGCAATTTTCCCTCCATCGCGATCCACTCCGGGCTCCAGCAGGAGGACGATGGTGAACTGATTGGGGCTGCGACGCTGGATGTTTTTTTTTTTTTTTTCATAGGAAAATATGAAAAAAACATCCCAATAGCTAGATGGTTTATTTCATGGAAAATCCTAAAAATCCCATCTATGAATGGATGATAAAAATGGGGGCAGCCTTGCATGTTTAGGAATTGGAAAGATCTCTTGAGTCTTAAACTTGACCAATTTTTGTGTTCCCAGGACCGAATCGCAAGGTATAAGCAATTCAAGGAGTTCCAGAAGAGAATCATGGCTCCTCGGAAAGGGAAGGGGTGGGATTGTGAAATTACCTGTTTTTTCAAACAGTTTGCTATGTGGAATGGCGAAAGTTCGTTGATTCACCTATGAAACATGTTGATTTTCCATAGCTATGTTGAACTACCAGAGGGAAATTTCCCAATCATTTTCTTATCACTCCCCCCTGAGAAATGAGAATATTGCAATAGAATTCATACAATTCCACTGAAACATGGGAACATTTCTGGGGGGGACCCGCAGGGGAGTTTGCCACCATCAGAACCCCCTGCCCAGAGGTCAGTGAGAGGTCACTCCTTCAATTACAACTGGTTCAGTATATGAATCAAATGAGTCTCAAGCCCGCTATAGCCCAAACAAATCCCATCCTAGTAAATATTCAACACCCCCGTTTTAGTGGTCCCAAATACGTGTTTTCGACCTTACTCAACCATGATTTCTACTGATTTCTCAAAAAATGGGTATCGATAGCCGAAGCCATTTTGTTCATCGCAAGGTCTCCACCGATCTCTTTGGCCGGGGCATCGATATCGAGAGGGTCAACATTGTGATCAACTACGATATGCCCGATGAGAGTCACTGGACCTAAGGCAGCGGCTCGTTGAGGCAGTCGTAATTCATGGAATAGTTGAGTCATCTATAGGTTGAAGTTTGAATGCATCAAGCTTTTTTTTTGTGCTACTTTGTGATGATTTTTATACATCTTTTCATTGAAGAAAATGAAACCATTTAGGAGAAGTCCATTTACAGGGGCATCATTCATCATCATCATTCTAGTTTCGTCATTGTCGAAACCGCGAAGGGAGCAACCAAAGATGGCTCCGAATGTTCATTGCTTGGACAGCAGAGCAATGCTCTGTCAGAGTGCTTCCACAAAACATCACAACAGAGCAGGCCATGTCTTCATGGCTGACTGACCATTGTTGGTGCCGGGCTTTCCGATATTTTGCACGACAACTCCAGTGGGTCAAAATTTGGCCTCCTTTTTCGCTTGGCAATTCCATTGAAGGAACACAGAACTCCCTGATGCATGGTAAAAACTGTGGTCATTTCCTGGCTCTCATGAATTCCATTGGATGGTAAAAAATCCGAAAGATACCCATGAAATCCGTCCAATACACCGATGATTTACATTGATTTACTGGTAAATACCATGGTTTCCTATGGATTTTTCATGATTAGCCATAGGATTTCGATGGGTTTCCTATGGATTTTCCTATGGATTTTTCCGATTTCAATCATTCTCCGCGTGGCCCGAGGCGACTCGTACCTGCACCGTGTGGGCCGAGCGGGACGCTTTGGAACCAAGGTGCCAGGGGAAGCAGAGAGGAAGTCATTGGTCATTGGTCATTGGTAATACCCTCTGGTAAACTAACATAGTGGTTAATAGTGGTTAATAGTGGTTAATAGTGGTTAATAGTGGTAAACTAGCAGAGAGGAATAGTGGTTAATAGTGGTTAATAATGATAATCAATGATTATCAGCTGTGATTAATGGAGATTTACCCTCTGGTAAACTAACATAGCCATTGAAAATGGCCATTGAAATAGTGGATTTACCCATTAATAGCATGGTGGATCTTTCCATAGCAAACTGTTAGTTTACCAGAGGGTAATCTTACTGGTGCGTTTTACGCAGGGAATGTTCGGGAATGATCCCACTGGATCACTAGTAATTCATAATCATCCCAGCAACCCCCAGCAACCCATCCAGCAACCCTATGTAAAACGCACCAGTAATAGTAGTGATGATAATGATAGCAATGATAGTGGTAATGTATAATCATATATATATAATCATATATATATAATTATATATATATATTGGTAATTGGTCATTGGTCATAGGTCATAAGGATGGGATTGGATTGAACAACATGATGGTGAGATGTTATGGGGATTTATCGAACATATCTGGGGGTTTTGCTCAACTATAATCGAAGATAAAGAGGATATCCAGGATACAATGGGATGTAATTCGGATATATTTTACGAACAAGATATGATTTGAGGTCTGTCTTCAAAGAATGGGGGATGCGGTGTCACGGTGGTGGGAAACTGTTGATGAACCAATGTATGGAATGTGGTTGTCCCGAAAAATCACACACACCCAAATCGACATGCAGATTTCGACATCCAAGAAACCCCTCTGGTAAACTGCCATATAACCCTGGAAAACAACACTACCTTTTAATAGGTAAATCATCTATAAATGGTCAATTTTCCGCATTGATATGTTAGTTGACTGGGTGGAAAGCTTTGTTTATGTCACAATCTTCCTGACAGAGGGTATCCGAAAGGGTTTTTTCTGCTGCAAGTGGAGTACAGTCATAGATTTGTCGTGATCTCTCGCGGTCATGTCTCAAGACAGTGGAAACTTCCCCAAATCTGAATCCCAATCGAAGCTGGATTTTGTCCATCTCAAGTCCCAAGATGAACCAGTGTTTCAAGGGGGGTTGAAAACACCAACCATTCCCCCGTCTTTGCTGGTAAACCCCCTCAGCTGGTCAAAATCTCCAATTTTGTCCCTTGAATCCCTTTTTTTGCAGATCCAATGTGTTTTCCCTTAAATCCGTGTCTTTTCGCTTCCACATTTTTGCCGCAAAATCCATCCCCATTCATCGTTGGTGAAAATCTACAATTTTCAGCTGGTTTTAGTTGCCAAACATCCATTGAAATCGCTGCCAAAAAGGGCCTCGCAATCACCTTCGTGGCCACGGACGAAGATCAAGAGGCGGTTCGCGATGGGTTTTTAGCCATCAAAATATCATGGGAATATAGGAGAAATATCTGGTATTTCCTGCCTGTAAATGTATTTCATAGATATTTAGAGCTGGTATTTCATGGCTTAGTATGGGTTGGTCTGAACATGGCTGGGGAAAATAGGGAAAATAGGGAAAATAGGGAAACTAGGGAAAATAGAGTATATCCCCAATTCCGATGGATGAAGCTCATTTTCCCGATTCAAAAGGCGATTTTTGGCGGTATCCCATTTTCAGACACAGCCATATAGTGGGAATACAATCCATATTGGGATTCTTGTTGTACCCAACGTCAATAACTATGTGGGTAGTATAGTTTGATGTGGGAACCCAATGCCATAGATAATAACTCGACCATGACTGGGGATGGTTTAAATTCCACGCAGAAAAATGATGATTTTGAGGATGGTTTATGACATTTGGTTTACAACTTTAGTAAGTATTAAATCAAGCAAAATGCTGATATCATGGGCATATCGCAGGGATATAACCAACAAAAACCCAAGAAGCAACTTTATTTTAATTGGGGATACTACTATGTCTCATGGCATCAGTGTCTACCAGCACCAGTCCATTGCTTTTGTTGTTTGCCATTTTGATTTTGACCTTTCAAATCATGACACACCCATCGGCAATCAGATTTTCTCCATTTTTTTGGCGGTAACAAATCCATCTGTACATATATATATATCATATATATATATGATATATATATATGATATATATATATGATATATATATATGTTATATATATATGTCAAGATATCATATATATATATGATATTTATTTATATGTATACATATATATATGGTATATATATGATATATACATATATATATATGATATATATATATGATATATATATATATATACATAATATATTTACATATATATACATATATATATATGATATATATATATATATCATATGTACACACACACACATATATCATATAGGCTTATTTACATGTATGATATATACATAAATGATATATCACACATATATATATATATATCACGTATAAATGATATATATATATTTTAAACAATATATATGTATGTATAATCTGAATATATATGTATATATGTATATTATATGTATATATATATGATATATATATATTTATGATTCTGCATGCCCAGGGAAAAAAAACAACTATCTGGCCTTTTTCGCATTTGCATCTCGCAGACCGCCTTTGCTTCGTAGTTTTTCAACGAGCTGCGCATGCGCGTATCGAGTTTATTCATACGGATGTTCGGCTCACAGCCGCAGCCTCCAGCAACCGGTCGCTATTCGCTTTCTTTTTTTGAGAGAAGCAAATGCACGCAAAGATGCATATAGATGGATATAGATAGATACGGACGAAGTTCTCTAGTCGGTAACTTGGGTTTTACCGCTTCCGAAGTACCAAGGAGTCATTTTCCACGTTTTTTTTTGAGGAAACAGTTGCCTTGCGGCTGCAATCTGTAAATCAATTTTTGACACAAAGAACCCGAAGTCAGCAACAGCGGTTTTCGTGAACTGAATCATTAAATTCTGATGAGCGGTCGGTATGAGATGCGGGCCTCTGACTTTTCCATGATGCCAAGAGCAGCCGATGCGGAACGCCCGGTACTTTATATCCCTAGCATGCGCTGTCCGATTTCTTGTGTCTAAGATCGTTTGATGGCCGTGTGGCCTTGGGCAGAAAAGCTGTGGGCTCATGCCGAGCAGGCGGGCCAACTGATTTTCGCATATTTTCTTGTAGTTTGCGTGCATGATTGGCACGAAACAGAGAAGCCGCAGCCGCTGCAGTACGAGTACGAAGCTCTCATCGAAGCTCTCATCCAGGCGGCAAAGAAGAAAAACAAACACACACACACATATATATATACATACATACCAGTAGTACCGCACAAGGCGGTGGCGGAAGTTTCAAAAATAGGAAACCTATAGGAAAGGTTGGTTGTTGTGAATCAGGGATGGCAGCGCAAAGCCGCTGATGGACCGAAAGGTGGTTGAGGTCTCCTCTCTTTCTCTTTCTTTCTCTCTTTTTCTCTCTGTTTCTCTATCTTTCTCTGATTATCTACCGACCTACCTACTGATCTATCTGTCT
>Ga0126342_10011141_pt1 | contig 16072 bp, 11 predicted proteins | sample Cyp1metagenome_FD_92528 | JGI IMG/M metagenome (GOLD analysis project Ga0126342, IMG submission 92528) | Coral microbial communities from Lord Howe Island, Old Settlement Bay, Australia - Cyphastrea 1 metagenome | ecosystem: Host-associated > Invertebrates > Cnidaria > Coral ... | reverse complement strand
AGTAAAACCACAACAACCTCAACATACCCTACCCTCATCCAAACCAAACATTAATCAAACAACTCCGACGAAACATTTAGCAAGATTAACAGAAAGAAACAGTCAAACATTTAGATTTACAACGTTGAACAAAAACATAGCAGCCTCCCACCTGACCTCCAACCTGTTCCCAGTTCCCCTGTTTTACCCATTTTTTCTGGGACATATTTCCACCGCCCCAGAGATGGTTCACACAGACCTCCAGCTGAGGTTTGAGCTTTGGACAATGATCTGAGTTTGCCCATCATCGGTTATCTTATTTTATCACGGCACGGTACCTGCGACTTTGAAACAGATCTCAGCCCAGGATCAAAGATGTTAAAGCCGGGCACCCATTTGGACGGTGCCACACCTTCCATGCAGCTAGGTGCAAAGTTGCAGGTCCATTCTTGTGGGACTGGGCCACGGCCCAGTCCGCCATTTCTTTTGTTGCTTTTGTGCTAGCCCGGTGATTCCCAACCTGCTGTCCGCCATGTCATGAAACCATCTGTAAAAAAAGTAACCCCGCGACTTCAAAGGTGGACGGCAAGTGGGACACGCCATCTTTCGGTGAAGCTGCATTGCAAAAGTTGGTCCAACGGATACTGTATATAAAAGACCGGTTCAAAGCTAGAATACCATTCAGTAATCCCACATTAAAGACGCCCCATGGATGCCATGGCCCCAAAATGAATCTGTCTATAGATAGATAGTTGATGATGAATGGATGGATGGATGGATGGATAGATATATCGATAGATCAATAGATCGATCGATGGATAGATTGATCCATGGATATATCGATGGATCGATGGATCGATTGATAGATAGATAAATAGATAGATAGATAGATATATAGATAGATCCAATACTAAAACCAAGGATCTATTATGATCTATTGGTGTAATTCAACATCCATGGCGAATGGGAGGAACTTGCTTGGTGCGAAGAACTGATGAACTTCCCTTAAGCACCTGTTGTAGCTTGCAATCTCCAGATCTCTTTGTCTAGACCTCTGTCAGAATAATGGATGTCTAATATGTTTTACAATAGAATGTTTATGTATTATAAATAGATGTTTATCCTATTAATGTATATGTTTATGTATGATCGAGCTACCTAGAATGTCAAGAATGTCTATGTTGAATGTTGAATATGTTTTCCAATATGTTTTACACAGATGACACAGCTTCGGGAGGTATTTTGCAAGGCAGCATCTTGCAGTGTAAAAACTGCGATAGCTTGCGGCTCTCAGTGGGCTCAGCCAGCCGTGGTTTCATGCGCCCGCCAGTGGCAACTTTCAGATATCCTCCGCGACAGAAATGCCGCCTGGGATCGGACACGGACAGCATATGGACTCCATCAATGGGGGGACCCTAATAGCTGGATGGTTGATATGGAAAAGCCCTATTCAAATGGATGCTGACTGGGGGTATCCCCATTTCAGGAAACCTCTATATATATGGAATTATATGGATATATCCACCATTTTGACATCCAAATAAACCATCCATAGTATCATGGATTTTGGACAGCTACTGTAGGTTATTTCGCAATTTATTCGCCACATGGATCTGGGAATCTGAACGTAAAACAGGTAAAACGCCCCGTTTGTGGATGATAGGTGCTTTCCATGTCTCCCATATTCTCCCATATTCTGCATGTATGGAAGATTTACTGGCATTTCTATGTAATGTGATACCGAGCCATACTAAAACACAATTAAACATAGTTCAATTTATTCTCCACCATACACCCAAGCTGTTCGAGTTTTGTAACTCAACTTAGCTAGCGAAGGATGTCCACATATCCCCATTGTTGATTGTTACTTCAGTTAAATCCCATGAAATTCCATTAACATCACCATTAGTCAATGACCATGGGGATAATATCCAAGTTAAGATACAAATTCCATTGATAGGAAATATTGGATCCCATTATATATTCATACCAACACCAGGACTAACATCCCCATTGACATCACCATTGTTCACTCTTACTGGTGATTGACATTAAGCAAAGTGGTAATTAACATTCACATCACCATTCATATTATCAACAGAAAGATCTTACCTTTCACTGGATTGGTTTAAGGGGACATTGGAACCGGAACACCCTATATTTGATGGTCAAAACCAGCCAGTTTCCGGTTTTCAGATTTTCCCAACAAAACCATTCCATTGATGTTGAGCTGGGTTGATCAAGAACGGGATTCCCGGTTCATGGATGATGATAATCCCCAATATATAAAGGTCTATTATATATCCCATAGGATCCATGTCTGCTATATATGGTAACATTTACCATCAATATACCCCCAATGTTAGCATATATACCATACATGGATCCTATGGGTATAAAGGATCTATTATATATAAAGGATCTGTTATGGTTCCATCTATTATTGACATTACCACTCAGCTTGTCCAATGCGATCGCCCTTCGCAGTCGCAGGCTGCAGCTCTCCTTCGCTGCCCACGACTCATGCGTCAGGGGGCCCGGTCTCGCCCATGGATGGTTAAGTGGATCATAGTGGATCCATCTTGGGGGAAATCTTTGATGATATCTCTGAGGTATGAAACCATAGGAAAACCATAGGGAAACCATAGGAAAACCATAGGGAAATCATAGGAAAACCATAGGGAAACCATAGGGAAACCATACGAAAATGGAGGTTTACCCTCATTGGATTAATAAACTGGCTGGTGGTTTCAGTCATTTTTTATTTTCCATTTCATATATGGGACAATCCTTCCCATTGAAGTTCATATTTTTCAAGTTGGTTAAAACCACCAACCAGAAAACGTAGAGATTTAAGTCTGAATTTATGGGTTGAACATGTTGAACATGGGTCCAGTGAATGGTAATTTCGTGTGGTTTTGTTTTGGTTGCTAAGTGGTTGATTTGGGAATGCTGCAGGTCGGGCAAAAATATCCTAAGAATACACATCACCCCAAAGACCTGCTTTGGTATGGTATTGGACGTATTCAGGTGGCCCATATGGTTGTTATTGAATATTAGGGGGATTGACTGAAGGTGAAACGATACCCATATGGAGAGCAAGAGATTTCACAGCGAACCAGAAGTTGGATCATCGATCCTGATACAGGACGTGGCATATTGAAGCGAACATGTTCAACACAACCTACGAGGTAGTGCCCCAACTCGTTAGCTAAGCTGGTCTGTAATCCCTATTGACGAGTTCGATATGAATCTACCATAAACCCAACCTTAACTTAACGGTCACGAACTTGAGCACCACCGTGTAGAATTCCCACATTGGGGTACCTATTATCCTTCAGAACTTTCCCAGGGCAGGAGCGACCTCCAGGTATAAGCCACGTCTGCCATTGAAGCTTCATCACAGGACGACCTGTGGATTGGATCACATTTGGCGGTTCCCCAAAATAGGCCTACAAAAACTTAGTGACCTGAAACAACCTGCAGGTGACGACTGGGGTACCCCATGACTTAGGTGGTTCCCTACATGTTTTTTGGTTGGGATTGGAGCCCAAGGCCCCATTCCAAGTCCCCATTCTGTCCCCAATCTCCTGCGATCTCCTGACCGCATAGTGTGACCATGGCGCCATGGCACAGTTCTTGCTCGTGCTGCTGGCAAGGCTTGGTGCCATGGATGGAAACCGGCTTGGTGGCCCTTGTTCGTCCCGTGGGTGCAACTATCTATGATTTCATGAATGTTAAATGCCATACGAATTAATCATCTAGATTTAATTTATTTAAAACTGCAGTTTTGAAATATGTATCAACCCAACAAATCAACCAGCGATGTAGATAAATTGCAGATTCAGATACGTATACCAGCACCATGGAGCATGTGGGAAGCATTGTGATTAACTATAGCAATTAATTCTGGAAAATCTTCCAAATGCATCGTCTTACTTGATTTCAATTAATTCCTTCTCAGTTATTTAGAATGTTCTACAAACCCTTTGATAATCATGGCTAGCTGGAACAACTGCCCAGTTACCCTCTAGTTATTTAACATAGCTATAGAAAATGGTCGATTTATGGATGATTTACCTGTATTGTCCTATTAAGAATGGTGGTTTTCCATAGCTATGTTAGTCAAAACCAGGGGGTACTTCGATGAATTTGCTCACGAAGTCCCCATTTGCCAGCCATCGCAATGATGACACTGGAGGCTAAATCCAGAAAACTATCCCATTCTTATCCCATGATCATCGATTCCTATTAAACCAACAAAAACAGATACTAAACTACCATGACATCTCCATTTATAGGGAGATTTCCCATTCAAGCTTCCATTTATAGTGGGATTTTTCCTATAAAACCATAGAAATATCATCAAATATCTAAAAAAAACATATCTAACTAGCATTAAACCTCCATTTCTTTACACATGGATCTCCTCTCAACCTGTCCATCCTTGTGGCCCCTTGGCGCCCAGATCCACCGCCGAGCGCCCGGCAGATCTGCTGCGGGCAGCGGTGGATGAGGCTTCGCTGGAGGCTGCAGAGTTGGCCCCGGCTGCCTCGGATGCCAGGCGCGGGGATTTGATGGGGGGAAATTTCATCGGACTTAGCCAGTTGATGGGAGGAACATGATGGTTTTTCCATGGTAATTAGTTTGATGTATATATAATGTGTATATATATATATATACATATATATATATATATATATATATATGGTGATCGATCTAAAGGTCCTTGTAAGGAGTTTTAATTGCGAAAGCCGTGCATGTTATGTTGGAAACCCTCGTGACAGTTTTTTTTCAGTGCACCCCCTGCTGATGGCCGGGGTCTGTGAATAGGGATATTTTCGCGAAAGTTATGCGAAAGAGCGGGCGAAAGTCAAAGTGCAGGTTGAAGGGGGTGGGCCAGTAAACTTTGCAAAAAAAAATGTGTCCTGAGAAGGGATTCCGCGATGCTAGCTGCATGTTTAAAAGGTTACCAAGAAGTGATCCGTGATTCTCTGGCATAATTTGGCAGGTGGTGAACGAATCTTCATAAGAGGTGTTGTTGGCCAACATGGGCCCCGCGAAAGTTAAACATGGAGTTCGCGAAAGTTTCGCGAAAGTAATTTTTTTATTCGCGAAGAATGGCCCTTCCGGGATAAAGGAATTTTGATCAACAACCATATATGCTGTTGTTAGATGGCTGAAGAGAGGGATATGACTGGGATGATATATGATGTTGCTTGCTGAATTAACTTATATTCATATCTACCATAAACTATAGAAGGACCCCAAGGTTTTGCGGTTATGTTTACCATTGTTTACCGATGTGGCTAAGTATGGGACACCACCGATTGTGGATTGTAATTGCCTGGATTTCCCACTAGAAAATCAACCGCTTGGGAATCTATGGGAATCTGGTGATTTTTTTCAGTTTGCTATGGAAAATCACGATTTGAATACGAAGATGATTTATCAACAAGCAAAATTGGCCATGGCTTCCATAGCAAACTGTTAAAGAACCAGAAGATAGATGTTGCGGTCACCCCCCCCATTGTTAGGGAAATCTTACTAAACAGCGTCCCCATTTATTAATCTAAATACTGTTCAATATTCAATAGAAACACATGTGTGTTTCCTATAATTATATATATATATATATAAAGAATATATATTTATTATTCATACATACATATATATATATATGTATATGTATATATATATACATATACATATATATATATATATATATATGTGTAAATTTGGAGAGTTTGACACTGGTTTTGGGGTCATTGAAGGGAGACAACAATCCCTTACATTTCGCCATAATTTAATCATTCTGAAGATGTATATTCATAATTTTGTTTGCCTTATATGTATGTACATATATATATATATACACACAAAATATGTTCTTATATGGATATATATAGCTTTACGTATGGTAGATGTACCTACATGACTAGCTGATTTCGGGTGTGAATTTTGACACATATCCCATTCATGGAGCATATGCGTACACATATATATATATATGTGTATTTTTTTATAGCATATTGTAAGTATGATAATATCCACATATATATATATAAATACATATGGCATATATCTATATATGCCGTATATATATATACATATACACATGTTATAGACCAAAACAAGTCGTACCAAAGACTTGCTGGAAAAAAAAGATATGCATGATATGTGTAAATCCCTCATCTTCTAGTTACCTGTCAGATAGCTAACCAACCCCAAATAAATCCAAATCATATGCGATCGGAAAAAGATAGCCGCCCTATACTCAAAGAGAACTGGATATCATATACGCTAGACGCATTTATATACATGCATATATATATATATGTACACTATACATACACATATAATCAAATATACACATAGACGGGTGAGGCCCCTGACTTATTTTTGTTGGTTCAAAAAACACTCCATTAAGTCTAGTTTTGCATTCCCCAAATCACCCAAATCAAAAAAAAATAGTGCGTCAACTTAGCTACTAGGGGGCCTTTCGTTATATATATATATATATATAATATAGTACATATAGGTATTATAATACCTATATACAGTATTCTACATATATATATATATGTATATTATTTACAATACATTATATATAAATATCATAATATATATGATCCAAAATGGATACCCGTCCCAGGCCCTCCCGGCCTTCCTTAACGCCGCTGCCGTTGCCCCCGAATCGCTGGGATCCCACGGCCGCGCGTGCCGCGAGCGCCGCGAGCGCCGCGGCGAAAGCCATCGCCTCGGCGGCGAAAGACGCGGCGGAAGGGGCCAGCGCTGCATTGAAGGCGGCCTCTTTAAAGGTGGTTCATGGGATTTAATGGGATTTAATGGGATTTAATGAGATTTTAATGGGATTTTAATGGGATTTAATGGGATTTTAATGGGATTTAATGGGTTTTAATGGGATTTTAATGGGATTTAATAGAATTTTAATGGGATTTAATGGGACTTAATGGGATTTTAATGGGATTTTAATGTGATTTAATGGGATTTGATGGGATTTAAATGTGATTTAATGGGATTTAATGGGATTTGATGGGATTTAAATGTGATTTAATGGGATTTTAATTGGTTTTAATGGGTTTTCATGATTTTTCAGAGTAGAATGTTGCACTGAAACTTAAGATCTTTGCGAAATCCAGCCACCTTTTCCCTCATGTTTTTTCTACAATGTGGGGGCCCCGCGATTATAAGTGGGTTTATGAACCCCGTGAGAGAGAGAGATATATATAATATATATATATAATTATATAAGTTTCATAAACCATAGAAGGGCTATAAGTTGGTTTATGAACCCCCAAAACAAAATAATGATCATCATAAACCATATAGTGAAATTGGAGTTACAAGGTGGTGCCCCCAAGATAGCTAAGTTGGTTTATAACTCCAATAACTATGTTTTATAGGTGATATATCTATAGTATTCATAGGGGTTTATAAATCAACTAACATCACTGGGGGGCACCACCTTGTACAGCCATTTCGTCACTGTTTGCGGCAGTCCTTCGCAGGACGTCGGCGTGGCCGGCGTGCCCGACGCCACGCCGTCGGGCACGCCGAGTTTGGGGCTGTCGGAGGAGGTCGCCGCTTTGGTCAAAGCCGCCAGAGCCAAAGAATGGCGACCGGACCCGAAGGCCGGCTGGGGTGGTATTAGTTATATTATCACTGGTTGGTGGTTTGGAACATGTTTTTTTTCTCCATAATATATATGGGATCATCCTTCCCATTGACGAACTCATATTTTTCAAGATGGTTGAAACCACAAACCAGTCTAGTTTTAGTTATATATACAGTGGATAATATTATTATATAGGTATTACCACCATACACTGGATAATAGTCGTCTAATAACTAATTGTTGGTATAGCTATATTTATTAGTTATATCAACCATGGATCATATAACATGGTGGTATGTAATGGTATGATTAATACATATAATTGACAGTGGATAATCCCCATGGCGGATCTAGAGAACCATTAATCTATTAGTGCAATAGTGGATATTATCGTTATATATACAGCATATGTATATATATATGCCAATTTTATCTTGGGTATATATATATATATATATATATATTATCCATATATGTATTAAAATATACACATTGGGTATATGATGTATTAATATTCATTATCCATTAGGTATAGTGATTTAATGTACCAGAATTATTATGTTACCAACGGATATATAATGATAATGGATATATACCAATGGATAATATACTAGTTTTATCCATTGGTGTATATATATATATATCCAATGTTCTATGCATTACTAGTTGGTTTAACACTAGTGGATAGTATACCAATAGTGGATATGATCACGATATCAACAATCGTATGATATGAAGTTGTTGTGGGCCAAGTTTTCAAGGGGACTTGAAACTTGTTAATTTAGTATGATATTGGAATATTGGATATATATCTGGGTAAATTATAACGACCTCACTGCGACCTCACTGGAATCATGGTTAATAAGGGAAATCATGCCCCAATGGCCTCAATTCAGGTTAGTGAAATATTATAATTTACCCAGATATATATATATATATATATTCTATATTGTTATTTGTGTACGTTGTTCAAGTCTGGTTGAGGAGTTGGGTGATGCAATCCTTGTATGCAAACATGCCCCCCAAATGGGCGAAACACTTCCACTCCGTTTTTTTCTTGTACTTTGCTACACTCTTCCAGAAAAAAAACAACACATCCGATCACATCCGTATATGATTCTATTTGTTCTGACATCATAAGATAGAGGCATAATAAGGCATAATCATTCCTAGCCACATCTCATATCCCAGCAAACATTTCTCATGCCTCCCCAAGGTGTTCTCCGTGCCCTGTTTTCATCGCCATATCGCCAGGCCGAAATCTCAGCTGAACGAGGTGATCAAAGCGCCTTCTTACGACGGGAAGCGCATCGCAGATGGCAAAACTATTTCAAGATGGCCGCCAATCGACTGGAAGCCCCACGAACAGGTGGGGCTGGTAGGACCTATAAAATGGCCATTGTTCATGGGGAATTGCACATGACCATGATGGATTTTACACGATTTTACCATGAGATTTGGGGAGTTGTTCCCACTTTTGACAAATGAGGGTAGCTGGATCTCTACCGTTGAAAATTTGTGGGTGTAACCTTTGGGGTTTGTTGTAAATTTTCAAGTCTGGGAAGTCTATTCCTTTGTTGTCGGGTATCGAAAGGTATTTGCATTCAGTACCATCTGGTTGGTGGTTTGGAACATTATACAGTTTTATTTTTCCATAATAATTTGGAATAGTCTGACTTTCGTGGCTCAACCACCAACCAGCCATTCATCAGGATCAGATGATCCAACTTTTTCCGCACTTTTTTACGGCCAAAATCCCTATGAAATCCCATGATGTCACTCTCAAAATTTTCTGGGTATAATGACCTCACGGTTCTCCCGAGCCCTGGAATAATGATTAGTAAAAGGGAACTATCCCCTTTTTTATTTCCCCAATGATTTTGGCAAGCAAAAATTTTATAATTTACCCAGCCCCATGCTGTTCGTTGTCTATTTCTGTCAGTTTCTTTGACGGCGTTTGCTCATGTTTTAGGATTTAAGACCTGTTTGGCCTTGGTTTGTGCGGGGGTCGAGCAGGGTCAGGAAAGATTGTGGCCTTATTTCAGGATAGTGAACTATTACAATTTACCAAGATTTTTCCAATGGAAAATTTCCAGATTTCCGTCCATGTTGCGAGGAGATGCTGTAGAGGAGTATCATTTGCTCTATGAGGTCCTTGCGATTGCTGGGCTCTGTCCTTCTATCACTGGGGAAATATGCATGTGGACTTTCCTACCAAAAATGCGTGTTTTTTGCATTTAGATAGGGACTTGACATAGTTTGACCATCTGGGAGATTGCAAAGGAAAAACAATGGGCAGTTACTGTGAATGGTTGCACCCTTTGGTAAACAAGCTTGGCAATGGAACGACCAAAGGGTACCTCCTCAGCACTAAGAATATTGGGAAACGGCAGAAGATATCCCTTCATTGGGTAGTTTGGAGGGGGCCCTGCAAGATTGGCACTGTTTAGGCAGGAGTCGCCGATAGGTTGCATCCTTGGGGTCTGTTCAATCGCGCCACCCGGCAGGTTGCAGTGCCCTTACACCTAAAGCCAATCCAAACACCAACATTCCAAGTTGAACCAAAGTTAGTGGTGCAGTTTATCATATCTTATCAAAACATAGCTAGACCCCAGAAACATGGGGCAACATACTGTGGATGGTTGCGAAATCCTGCGCCACCAAAAGGATGGTTGAAAGCCAAACAAAATAGTGGGATGTTTACCACCTATCCACCTATCAACTGGTGATTCGGATTTCGCAACCATCCACAGTGTTGGCTTATAGCCCCCCACTAACTATAGTTATGTTGTATCTACCGCAAACCATAAATAACCAGAATTAAGCCACTTATAAACCATAGCCCATATGCCCCATGTATGGCATATTTATTAACATTTACCCCAAAAATGGCCCAGTTTTGTAGGTAAATATTACATACATGGAGCATATGGGTAATTAATGCACCATAATTATAATCAATTAATTACTGTATGACTTGGGGACCTGCCATTGGAGCCTGGTAGGTCATCAATCAGATCATTGCTGGTTTGCAGTTGGCAGCTGATGCGTCTCAAGGTGGGGGTTTATGCCGCCGGGCCGTGGGTCGTGGGGCCCGCGGTTACTACGAAATGGCTGTAGGTTGGTGAACATAACTCCAACCAATGATGTTTATAACTATGGGTCATAAACCAACTTAAAACTGGGAGGGGAGCCCCACATTGTACCCCTGAGTATCGAAATGATATCTGGCCATACCTTGGGGTCTCTCCAAGGTATGCCCCCTTTTTGAGACCAAACCATTTACACCTATACCATCTATACCGATACTGAGTCAACGGGGGCATTCACCATTGTTGATGGTTAAATAATATCAAGTCATGTTAAGTCAACATGTTAAACCAGCATCTTGCACCATTTTTGATGATGAAACCACCATTGTTTCATCATGTTTTGATGATGAGACCACCATGTTCCCACCATTTTCATATTTTCCATATTAAACCGCTGTCATTTGCCATGCCCATCGCTCATCATTATACCGTTTTCTATATATATATATATAAAACGATATATATATATATATATATATTATATTATGTCATTATATACCATTATTCTCCCATTAATACACCATTGGTATACCACTAAGATATACAATTAATATACCGCTAGTATCCACTATTATTGTTGGTATCATCCACTATTGTTGGTATTATCCATTATTCTTAGTATTATCCATTAGATTATACACTATTAGATTTTATCAGTATGCACTATTAATTGGTATATCAATATTGTAAGTATAATATTATCCCATTATAGTCCCATTATAGCCCCATTATAGTACCATTATAGTCCCATTATAGTCCCATATTCAATATATCTCCCGTTACCCCATCATTATCCCCCCTATGGATCCAAATACTTTCTGAGAAGGTACTTCACTCCCCAAATCATATGTCATAGGTCAGTCATATTTCCTGAGAAGGTATGGCTGGATCCATAGGGCCTATTAGTGAGTCCCATTATAATCCCATTATAGTCATTTATAGTCCCATATTCATATTCAATATATCTTCCTTTATCCCATTATGATCCCATTATACCCATCAATATTGTATTATTGTTGTTCACTATTGTTGTCACTATATTATATTATGTCATTATATACCATTATTCTCCCATTAATTCACCATTGATATACCACTAAGATATACAATTAATATACCGCTAGTATCCACTATTATTGTTGGTATCATCCACTATTGTTGGTATTACCCATTATTCTTAGTATTATCCATTAGATTATACACTATTAGATTATATCATTATGCACTATTAATATTGGTATATCAATATTATATAATATTATCCAATTATAGTCCCATTATAGTCCCTATTGTTATATCCACTATTGTTGGGTCTAAACCACCCCCATCTCTTGGCAGGTCGAGGCTCAGAACTCAGCCGCGGCTTCGCGCACGTTTCGCAGCTGCTGCGCGTCTTAGAGCACCGTAGCCGCGGCACCGCCTTCGAAAACGAGGACGAAACGACGGGAGAGGGGCACAGGTGGAGGCCAATTTTGGTGGAAAAATGCAGGTTTATAACATTTGAGAACTAGTTGATGTAGGGTTTATGGGGATATTTTGGGGATTTATCGTGATTTTATGGTGATTTATGGTAGATAACTGACTACGATTTTCCAGTGGTAAAATGGTGATTGAATATGATTCCAGCAGCAAACATGGTGAAGCAGAGTGGTTGAAGCAGTAATTTCACCATGGACAATGGAGATGGGTGTAGCTGAAAACTGGTTATATTAATATGCCCCAATTCATGGCAAACCTGGACCCCTATTATATGTTTATCTATTTTTCAGATTCGATGTGAAATCTAGGGGTGTAATGTCCGAAGCAAGTGTTGTTGACTTTAACCACAACACATGTGAATGTTTGATGGTTCAAAATCATCTTAAACCCCCAAATCATCGTGAATCATATAGCATCATATAGCCCATATGCTCCATGTATGGAACATAAATGTACCACAGATGGAACATGATGGAATGTATGTGTACAAGGTGGGACCCCCCAGGTATGTTTGTTGGTTTACAAGCCCCATGAACATCCATTGACTAGTTATAACTGGTTGGTGGTTTGGAACATTTGTTCCCATCATATTATTGGGAATTTCATCATCCCAACTGACTTTCACTCCATCATTCTTCAGAGGGGTTGGTTGGAACCAACCAGGTGATGATCCCATGATATACACCAAACCCAACACGAAACTTCACGAGGTTTCGGGCCCAATCTTGGTGGCAAACTCTATGGGGGTTCCCCCAAATTACCCCATTGATCATTCATTTACGTTCGGCTTTTCCATGATAAGCTAGCTTATTGGGGATCAACATTTATGGTTTATGGATGTTTATGGTGGATATATCCATATAATTCCATATATGGAGGTTTCCTGAAATGGGCGTACCCCTAAATCATCCGTTTATAGTAGGATTTTCCATTATAAACCATCTATTTTGGGGCATCCCTATGTATGGAAAACCCCATATATCTATGGAAACCACCATCTTTTGCTGCAGGACTTCCTGCACCAAGCCTATGCTACGGCCTCGTTGGGCTGCGGTAACCGACCCTTCGAGGATCGCTTCTGCGACCGCGCGCAGCTCCAGCGGTGGTTACGGGCGAATGACACGAGTCTCGACAGGTCGGAGGAGGTGGCAGAGTTTGAAGACAGCTGCTGGGTGGAGTCGGTTAGAGCTGTTTGGTGTTTTTTCGGTGTTTCATAGGGGATTTTTAAGGAACCAAAGAATATGGGAGATCAGAATTAGAGTAGGTTTTTGTTTGGGTTCCATGGGGGTTTTAAGGAGCCAGAGAATACGGGAAGATATTTTTTTGGGTTTTTTGTTGGGGGATGGTGGGTTAGAGGACCAAACAACTAGAAAGTGCAAGAGAGGGAGATGATGATCACCAATCAGACTTGGTATAGCTGCTGATTTAAAATAGACAATATGTCTTCATGCCAGAAGAAGAACACTATTTCACTCTTTCATTGACTTTCATTGACTTTCATTGACTTTTGCCCGGTGTGTGCAGCTCCTTCGCACGTCTAGGCTGGCTGAAGTATTTGGACCTGGGCTTTGCCAAGGGCCTTTGGCGAAAACTCTCGGATCAAAGTCAGACCTTCAACCCATCAGAGGATGAGGAGAAGAGAAGCTTGTGGCAGCTCTTTCCAACCTATATCATGGCTAAGGACCATAGGGCTAGTTAAGGGAGGATCACAACTCAAGATTGGGACGATGTTCATGTGTCACAAATATATTGCGTGCCTTGAATTTTGTGGGTTGAATCCCACTTACAGCACCATGATGCTTGCGTAGCAAATCTGCATCGGTGCTAGTATCTACACCTGTAAAAACCAGATCATCTTATGAGTGGCTATGGTTGCGTTTAAGATTGTTTAAGCATTCACGTCAACATCCAATTGTTGGTCATCATGTTACCCTTTAATTTCTGAGCAGACACAGTTGCACTATTCAGTGATTAGATATGGATAAATATGGTTACAATTGGTTACATGTGGTTGCACAAAGTTGAATATGGTTAATTAAATGAAATTACTGTAAGTATGGTTGAACATTGTTGATTTCACTATAGTTTATGGCTTAAATCATTCTTCTTTCTGGGGTACATCACCATTTTCAATCCCTGCCCGCAAAAATCGCAGGATCTACGTCAGATGTTTTCATCATCTGGACCTGTTTGCAGGGCCTGTCGTCATTTGACCGCCGTGGTGCTGGAGAAATATCACCAGTTCCGCGCCGCCAATTTTGCCGATCCCAGCAAACCAGATGAGGTGCGGACTGGATGGTGGCCGGTGGCCTCTCTAGTTTTGGTCAACCTTGGTTAAAGGCTTGAATACTTCAAAATGCCGCTGTCAATGGTAAAATGATATAAATTGTGCTAACCAGCTAAGAAAACATGTTTTTTTGGCAGGTATGTAAGGGGAGTTAAATCGCAGACAGAATGGGTGGTAACTCTCCCAGACTAGCCGAACTGTTCAGGTGAGTGCACTCGTATAGTTTATCCAGGTAAATGGATGAACCCCCGAATACCTAAGGTTGAACAAAGATGGAACCATCCCGCAAATGTGGAAATCAAAGGATACCCGCCAAGTAAAAAAGGGAACAAATATACCCCAACTTGATTGATACAATGAAAATGATGGAAAAAAACATCACTCAGATAGAGAATGCACATCCTGAGAAATATGTAACGTTTGGTCTTCAGAATCAAAAAATGCACATGAGTGCAGCTAAGCACCCCCTTAGAAACCATGGTTGAGTAGGGAATTTCCACATAATTGGGACCATACAATTGGGGTGTTTAATATTAGGGTGATGGGATTCTAATTTAGTCTCGTGTAACCTCCGATAGACATAAGAGATGAAACATTCAAGGTACTATCAAACCATGCTGGGCCAAAAACCCATTACATCCATATCTATTTTCCATCATTTCATAGCTTGAATGTTACACAGATACTAGGTCAATCTTACATGGGTACTTTAATCCTTTAGTCTTTTGGTATTAATGGGAATATCTACTAACCAGCAAGATTTTTATTTTTTTGCAGGGTATCTAAGATTGGCAATGGATATAGACAGGTACTTTTACGATTGTTTCTTGTAGGATTCTTTGGTTGCTTCACTGGCTTGGTGGTCGATTATACCGACGACCCACAATGTGGGGCCCCTTCTTCGATAGCTAAGTTGGTTTATGAAGCCCATTATCGTCACTATGGTATATCATAGTATGCTATGGTTATAAGCATCGTAAACCCATAGTTATCTAGATAGCTGAGTTGGTTTATGAATCCCATGAAGACTATAGTTATAAGCGTCATAAACCTATAATTTCTTGGAGATATGGTAGGTGGAAGAAATCCTGCACCACCTTGGATGGTTGAAAACTTGTAAATGATGGGATAAACCATCAACTGGTGATTCGGATTTCGCAACCATCCACAGTATCTTCACCAACTTAAAGCGATTTCGTAAACGTTTACGGCCCCGTTGCAGGTGAACAACGCCTTCTTCACGTGGCAGTTGACGCACCATGCGGAGCAGAGTGCGGAGAAGGGTCAGGCCTTCTGGCCAGAACTGCGTCCTGGCGTGGCGTCTTTTTTTTTGGGGGAAAAAAGTGAAGTTGTAACTATATCAATTTATAATACAGAAAGTAGCTAGATCCCCATATATATATATCAACTTATATATTTATATGGTTAACTAGTAAAGTAACTAGATCCCCATAATACAGAAAGATCGATCCATTCATTTTGCTTGTCAAATCCAATTCTGGTTGGTGGTTTGGAACATGGAAAAATATAGGGAAAATGGTGGTTTAATGGTGGTTTAATGGTGGTTAATGGTTGTTTATTATTATTATTATTATT
>Ga0126342_10011140_pt1 | contig 16073 bp, 12 predicted proteins | sample Cyp1metagenome_FD_92528 | JGI IMG/M metagenome (GOLD analysis project Ga0126342, IMG submission 92528) | Coral microbial communities from Lord Howe Island, Old Settlement Bay, Australia - Cyphastrea 1 metagenome | ecosystem: Host-associated > Invertebrates > Cnidaria > Coral ... | reverse complement strand
TCTGACTCTTTCTCTTCTGATCTTCTCTCTTCTAATCTTTCTCTTCTCTCTGCCTCTGCCCTGCTCTGCTTTTCATCTGTCCATATTGTCGGAAGTTTGACTTCTAAACTTCCTTCGATCATTCATCATATTAATCTTAAATCAACTCTAACTATATCATACATCCCTTTAGTCCCTCAAATCAACGACTATAACTACATCCATCTTAAACAAGCTATAACTATACAAATATATATAACTATACTGGTTGGTGGTTTCAATCCCTCTGAACAATATGAGTTCGTCAGTTGGGATGATGACATTCCCAACTGAATGGAAAATCATATATAATAATAAAATTCCATGGTTCCAAACCACCAACCAGCTATATATCAACCTTACGAATCAACCTTCCGTATTTGTTTTTTGTGACATAGTTAACTATAGTTATGTTGGTTTACCAGAGGGGACATATAATTAACTATATATCATTCATCATATCCATCTCAAATCAACTATTGGCACCTTGGCGCGCTGCTTGAGTTCCGGCACTGGCAGCTCCTGCAGCTGTGCCGTGACGACCCGCGCGCGGTCCTCGGTCGGATCCGTGGACGTTCCGTGGCTTCACAGGGTGAGAGGACCATGATTGAGGACATTGCAACAAAAAAACACCAGGAGTTTAGGTGAATTCATGTCTTGTGGTTTCATATGATAAATGATGACATCATATGATTTCAATCATGGTTTCAATCATATGGCAATGCAAAAAAAAAACACCAGGATGTTAGGTGAATTAATGTCTGGTTGGTGGTATACCTACCTACCCCTCTGAAAAATATGAGTGAAAGTCAGTTGGGATCTATAATTATTCCCAATATATGGAAAATAAAACATGTTCCAAACCACCAACCAGATGTGGTTTCATATGATTTTGAGTCAAGTCGATGTTTTTTTCAAACAATAAACGAGATGAAATACCATGAACATATAGTGATGGAACCAGCAATAACGATGCAGGGTTTCATTAAACAAATTAAACAGTCAACATGGGGTAAGTAGATGGTCCACAGGATTTGCTAAGTGGCTAGTTTTTCTGACCCCTTCAAACGGCACATGCACCATGGCCCATTGCCCGAAGAACCCCAACATCCAATGATGGGAGATCTCCAGGATCCAACATATGGAGGTGCACGTTAGTACCATATGTTTGGCCATATTTTGTGGTGATATTCACTGAAAATTACACAAAAAAAAGGCCTTATCTATGGAATCTGTACCTCCATTTTAGGATCCTGAAATTCCCATTCAAATGATGATCTCACGATGATCCTTATCGATTTGCCATTTTGAGGTACTACAGTGAAACCACTGGAAAAAAAGAACCTATTGCAATAAGAACTTCAGGGGCTGGCTGGATTCAGCCCTTGTCAATTGAAATAGGAACCCTAGTGTACAGCACCCCTACTTTTGGACAAACCCAAATTACAGTAAATGGATGCATACATGATGGGATTGCAACATGCTATTTCGCTGCCAGATTGCAATGGACCTCTACCAATCAGGGTCTGAACAGCAGATCATTTTTATCAGGCAACCATTTTATGAATCATGAGGTATGTAAAGCCAATAGTAAAACAAAACCAATCAATTACCATTCTGGCGTGAATGTACATACATGCTCGTTGATGGATGGTGGGGTTGAATTTGATTTGTGACTACCGGGTTCTGCCAAAACGAAGCTCACATCATCCACATTTTTTTTGGAATCGGTGAAGGGCACAGAAATTGAAATTGAAACAGATGTGACAGCCCATCTTCAATTCGCCACTTTTTGGCTCAGTATGCTCTTCTGATTTTTCTTTAGCCTCTGGTAAACATACAAAAAAAACATGGACCATCACCATTTTTAAATGGCTAAATCAACGGTTTCTCAATGGCCATGGCTGGGTCTGCTCTCAGGCGGACGTTGCTCCAGGTGGATCATAATAAAGCCTCACTTAAGTGGTTCTTGGTCCTTGGTGGCTAATAAGTTCGACGAACACACGACTTTTTTTTGGTGTTGGAGGGGGCAGTAGTCCTATTCCATCCTATGATATCCCCAGAAATGGACCATTACTGTTCAACCATTCTACCATGACTTTGCTGGTTAAATCAACACTATCAAGTTAGGACCGTTTTAGATTTCAACACGCACCGAGCGGATTACCATGGAGCCATTCTTGGTAGCTCCATGATTCTCCCATCATAAAACCACATCAACAAAATTCAACAAACATCATATATTCACATGTCCAGCTTCGTATCAAACACATCAAACACGATCAAAACCCATCAGAAAAGCCCCATCGGTGAAGCGAAAAGCAGTCACCGTTAAAGTTCCAAGGCTCCAGCACCAATCGCCTTACGGCCACCTTGGGCTGTTCATCTTCTTCTGCCCTGAGCAGTTGGGAGCTTTCGCAGCCCCAGTCCTGTGTCCGTGAGGTCCGGGGGACCCGGGGGACCTGGACCTGTCCTTTTCGGCATGCTGGGTTCTTAATCTTAATCTGGGGAATAGTCGGAAGTATCAACTGCAAAAAACCTGCAATATATTTATATGTATGTATATTTATATGTATAGATATAGATATGTATGTGTATATATATATATATAGGTATGTATGTATGTATGTATATATATATATACACGGGTATATGACTATATCCATGGATCTACTTCGATTGGCCACGGGATTTGCGAATTGGTAACTGGGTCACCCACTTAAACTCTTCATGGCCTATCTAAGAAGGTTTGGAAAATCTGAATCAGGGGAATCATTGGGTACAAGTATGAGCCGCAACAATTGGAATATATAAATATATGTTATGAATAAATGGGTGTCCATCTTACATATCTATATATATATATATATATATATATATACACATATTATGAATATATGGGTGTCCATCTTTCAACATTGTGTTGTGCGCTTTCTCTTTGTCAGTGTTTTTTCGTAAACATATGAGATCTAACTGTCTAAACAGCAACAACAACAACATGAATCCTTCCGCCAGTGCTGGTTCTGAGCAAATCCAACTGTCGATGGGTTATAGCCCAAATCCCATGTCAAGCTGGTGATATCTGTCCATTTCGCCTATGTCCTACCCAAAATATTACATGGTCAAGTTGAGCTAGCAGAGCATCCCCATCTTGGACGGTTTTAAACTCCTCTTATTCAATCATTCGTAGATAAATCCGCAAAAAGCCCATCTAACTATCGACATCTATGGACATCTGTGACATCTCCATGAAAGAACTCTCAGATAAGTTGGTGGAACATATCCCCTCCTTCATTCAATATGATCAAGTTGGAATATCTCCACTTTACTTGAAATTGCTTGTACATCCATTCATTCCACTTCAGCAATGGTTATCAGTTGAATCCCATCTTCCGCTCAGCACTAGCTATCCCATCACCATCTTAGTGAAAATATACTTAAACATAAATCTCATCGAACTGTCGAAATGTCCGTGAAATAAACCCAAGAAGAAAAAACTACTGATAATGGAGGTTTCCTCAGTCATGGGGGTAGGTATATGTAGCTATCCAAAAATCATCCAAGTCATTAGACTTCCCCTATGGATCCATGGCCACTGTGAAGGTACGGCTCACCCCCGAGTCATCATACCTCAGTCGTACTTCCTAAGAAGGTACGGCTGGATCCATAGGCTTCATGGATGACCATAAGATCGAAACATTGCCAATCAGCCAGATACCCTGCAAAAAATGACAAATTCTTTGCTGGTGAACGTAGATATTCCCATTGATACCAAAAGACTATTTTGGATTAGTTTGTACCCATCTAAGATTAACCTTGTAATTATATTATATTCCAATGGTCTATATATTATATGTCATGAGTGGTTGTCCTATATATTCCTACAATGTGAGGCCCCCGTTGGATAGCTAAGTTGGTGGACACAACTCCAATGACTATGGTTTATGGTACGCAAATAACGAACTAGTTACTGGGGCTTAAAGAAACAACTTATAACTGGGGGGGGGCCACATTATATGAAAGATGAACCATAAGATTGAAACTTGAAACCGATGGTGGCGACTGGATATCCCACGGTCCTCAGCCAGGCGTCGCAAATCTCGGGCCTTCAGAATGGCCATGTCCGCCTGTGGAGGACCGTCACACGTGTTGTTACAAGTCGTGGGGGCCCCCAAACGATAGCTAAGTTGGTATATGTTGGTATGTAAATCCAATAACCATGGTTTATGATATTTATAACTAATTATAACTTCTATATTCATGGGGTTTACAAACAAACTTACAACTGGGGGGGCCCACATTGTACTGCTCAGAATTCGATGTAACACGGAAAAGTATATGAAAAAGTGGGATTTAACCAGGAAAATACATGAATTTAACAATGATTCCATGTAACGCGGAATTAGGTGGGATTTTACCAGGAAAGAACATGAAACAATAATGAATTTCACAATGGTAAACAATGCTTTAACCCGAAAAAATATTCCGGGATTGATTTGTAACCAGGACAAACTGAGACTTTTCTGGTGAAAACATTGAATTGCACAATGCAACAAGGAATACTTGGGTTCAACAAGGAACGCAAACAAATAAAAAACATGTCAAATATGGAACTTGTTTTCTTATTGACCAAAATGTATGGATGATGGCTTCATGGCTGCCATGCTACAATTTTCAGAACATTAACCACGTGTGCTTCAGAAAATGTCACTTTTTGTTCATTGGCTTAAGGTTTTGTTGGGAAAATCTCAACCGCACGCCATGTGATTTTTTTTGCCCCATGAAATAGAGGGGTGTCCGGTGAAGATTTTCACACCAACCCATTGATGTTGGTCAAAATGTAAGGCTCCAGCATCCTATTCCGTCTCCAGGTTCTGTGTTTGTCTCAAGGCGTAATTGGCAATCCCTGACCACAATATGACCACAATATGACCACAACAAATGGCCACAATATGGTTGTATGTTTTAAATTACCACAATATGAGAACATGGGACACCAGAATGATTTCGATCCAATCTCAAAGCAAGGTTTCTCGGGAGCACTGGTCGCCACCGTCTTACATTCCAAAACCTTGTTGATGTGGTTTTTGTGGGTACCGTCCAAAGACCCACAACATTGGTCCATACGCACTATGCAATACAAAACCATCCGTTTTGGAGTTGAATTATTTTGATCCGCACCCATATGGGTTTGTCTGGAGACGTACCCCAGAATGCCATGGTTTGTCATCATGTTCCCAATTCCATGGTTTTTTTTTGGTGTACCCCACTTTCAGAAATACCAATGTTGTTATATTTCTATGTTCTTCCCATTATAAAAGGTAAGTCATAAACCACTGTACATATCCATATATCTACCCAGATGGGCCACAGGATTATCGAATTGTTTAGTAACTGGGTCATATCCCACGAACAGTTCCCAATTAAATTTTGATTTACTAGAAACAATCAATTAGCTCCATGGCCCATCTAAGTATGGCAGCCCCACCATTTTCAAATTTCCCGCAGCTTGAAAAATCGCAGCAATGGCCCTACCGACGGCCAGTTACAAGCCTTGAGTTGCTGCAGCACCTTCTGCTCTTCCTTCAGCAACTTTGTGGAACGTTTCGCAGCAGCCACCTAGGACTTGCTGCCGTGGAACATGTTTTAGGCGAAGTGATGAATTTGCTTTCGGAAGGATCATCTCTATCTATCTATCTATCTTTCTTTCTATCTATCTATCTATCTGTCTATCTATCTATCTATCCATCCATCCATCTATCTATCTATTTATCTATCTATAATCATGTTTTAATTTTATAAAACATTTGTATATAATATGTGAACATAGTTATGTTTATATCGGCATATATACACATTTTTACAATATATATATATATATGCACTTACTGATGTAATTACATTTACAATACACATTTACGATATGGGTTGGCCCTTCTGAGAAAACAATATTTGAGCAATCTCGAAAACCCTAGGTTCACGGAAAGGACATCCACAAATTTGGGAAGGTCCCATCACTTACCACACGTTTGTACAATAGTGATATATGGTAAACTGAGGGGGTATCGCTTGCAGGAAACTGCTACACACACACATATATATAATTTACAGACATCAACGTCCAATTTGGGTATCGCTAATGTGGATGTTGGAGAAATACAATGACATAACCTTGAAAAGGGGTATCGCTAGTTTGGGAAGGCCCCATCGCTTACCGTGTGTTAACCAATGTCCGTGTTTCGAACGATTTCCATCAATTTCCATAAACCAATGTCCGTCCAATACATATTTAGTATTGCTGGGGTTTTTGCTGTGGCTCATTTATAAACAGGTTAACTGCAATAGAACTGAAAAGCAAACATTTTTTTGACTGGTTTATTTTCCTAACACCTCCTGCTGAATACATCATCCCAACTGCATAAATATGCACATACATGTCAATAAAGTAGCGAGAACGAAGCAACCTAGATCTTCTAGAATGAGACTTACTATGTACAACTAAAATCCCCACATCCAATGGCCGAGCAGGGGGTATTATTTTGAGATCAACAGCCAACATATAAGTTGTCTTCCCAACTTCATTCAGTACAACCGAACATCACACCACTAAATGACACCGCAGAAAACTCATTTACAACAGAATTACAGAACTTTCGACCCCTAATCTGTTGCAGTTGGCATCAGCAGTTTATCACTAACTAATTCACATAATTCCATTGGTGACCACAAATCATGATTAGGGTAGTTATTTACTTGCCTTGGGATGCCCAAATTGTAACAACCATGGGCATCCAGCGCGTTTCAAAGACCTTTTGCATCGCTATGGCATGCGCCTGGTGTTTCTGTTGATCATTTTCTTGGACTATTTTAATTGAAGGTGACCCAAATGAAAAACCCAAATCTTAAATCGCGGATCTTGAAAAAATATATAGCAACCGATAAAGTAAAGATAGACACGTAATTTGTCACTGAAGTTTGAAACCGGATGTTGCTCTATCTGGGACATGACATATGTATATTCCCTATGGATTCCTCATTTCTGGAGGAGGAAAACCCCGAAAAAACCATGCGCTGCTGGTAGCGCTACGCTGTATGGTGGAACTCGTTGGAGTTGGGGTGTTCCAATTTTCCGGGCTTCTCCAGAAATGGTATGAAAAAATCCCCGAAGTAAAGACATTTGATAATATATATATATATATAAGGATTAAAGATATGTAAATAAAATTAAATAAATATACATCATATTATATAATATATAATTATAAACATCAGTTTTGATTGCGGAAGATGACGAACAAATGTTGAGATATTTCTGGAGCCACCATCTGTCATTCCCCGTGCTCGGAAGTCCCACCTTCGCTTCGTCGCGTTCGATGTCGATACTTCTCCTTTTGGATTGATGTTGTCCTGATTTTCGCCGCACGGCCAACCGGGGAGCGCCACGGATAGAGTATCCCAGGTGATTCGGGTTGTGTGTAGAAACCAGCAGGGGCCACTTTGTAAACATACAATTTGCAATGAGCTGTTGCCGTTTCGTCGCGCTTTGACTTGCTCGATCGCATCGCGCGTCATGGCGGGCGCACCGAAGGACGCGTTCATTGCGTTCATGTCGTAGCATAATTTTCGGGCCCTTGACGGAAGCCGAATTGACAGCGAACCCCGGCCCCGAGTCGAGCATGAGGTCGCGGTTCACCCGGTTGTTCTCGAATCTGGCGTCCAGTAGCGGCCCCATCAGAACCGCATTCGCTTGCGCCGCCATCCGGGTCCACCTGCTTGAGCTCTTCCAGCTCAGCCAGCAACACTTCATTCTCCAGCTCCAAATCTGGGCAGCCTTCTCCGGTTGCATTGCCCAATTTTTCCCGGCATCTCTGAGTCCAAAAAAATCAAGAACCAATGCGATGAATCCGTATGTCAATTGCCAAGTCAATTGCCGATTGCGTATCCATGTTGACATGGCCATGCCCAAAATCTGATCATATGCTGAAGATAGTTGAAGATCTAGCCCCAAGGAATTTGCCGAGTCTAAACGTCCAACCGACCCATGTTGAAAGAGAAAGACTCAGCTGCGGGCTTGTGTTTGCCCGCAGAACCTCTGTCAACATATAATAATAAAGTATTATTCCGGATTATTCCGGCATAACCTGAGTTCAAAAAAACATATCATTCCAAGAACTCACTGAGATATATGGAAATTTGGAATACTTTCCGTCAAAATGATACCGGTATAGTCTATTTCTAGCCAAACGCAATAATCGTAATCAGCTGCGCGCAAACGGCCGAAAAAGGTTTACCTTCTTGCAGAGCTGGGGCACAAATTTAAACAATTTTAAGCATAATCAGATAGAATCAAAAAGAGTCAGAATAATATATTTAAACAAATGCCCTCTCAGCACCCCCTGGTTGAACACGTTTTTGATTGGTTTTGGATGTTTTTCTAGTTTCTGGGCTACTTTGGTGGTGTGGCCTTAGTGGGAATGAGTGGGAAAAGGAAAATATTTGGTTGTCACTGGTTTTTGATTTTTGTTGCCAATTTTTGGGTTTGTTTTGTGATTGTAGCAGCTGCCCACTTTTGTTTTTGCGATATTCCCTTCATTTCCTTCCAAAAAACTAACGTTGGCCATAGTGGGAATGAGTGGGAAAGAGTGGGAAATGTTTGGGTTTCATTTGTTTTTGACAATTCTTGCCAGTTTCTGGGCTAATTTGGTGATTAGCTTCCCACTTTGGTTTTTGAGGGGTACCAGGCATCTCCAATACCCCTAGAATAATTTCTCCCCTGGGGAAAGCCCACAAAATGGCACTCAACCTGGCCTTTTACTAGGCATTTTCCTAACATTCCCTTCGCTGCCATCCAAAGAACTCTCGAGAGAAAGTACCGTGAGAGAAAGGTGGTCCGTTGGACACTAGCTGTGCTTGCAAGTACGCTGCAAAAAAAAGGTTGGCAACAATTGCCCAAACTGCATGATGCCTCAAACAACTGCAATTGGCATTTCCAGCAAAAAGCTTTCAGGCAAACATCGCCAAGCTAGGAATGGCTTTTGGAAGGGCCAGGCCATATGTAGGAACGTGTAGGCTGCTTCGAGATGTTTTAAGATGTTTTAAGTTATAGAAAATTATTCCAAAACCTAATTATTCCGGGGTATCTTGACGGGGGGGGGATCATGATTTTCAAGGTTCCGACATGCATCATCGTATACCTACCCCTTGAAGAAATTATTCCTTGAAAATTATTCGAATAATATTCCATAACCTAGTTGATACCCTGGAATAATTTATTAAGGCATAGGTCTTAAACATACTGTAATCTTAAAAAGTGAAGCTGTGTCAGCAAGGTTAGGACCATTTGCCCGGGCGTTTCATATAGAATACAAGCATCTGTAAAGGCTACGAAAAAATAGCTTTCTACACAGCAAGGCAAATCCAGTAGAATAACGTCGCTGTGCAGTAGCCATCTGATTCACTCTCTTTCAATCAAGGACCCCAAGTTTTAAAAAAAGAGAGGTTATAATTCTATTTCGGATCCCAGTTGATCACACCTTATCCCTTGTGACAAATACTTGTGATTTGGGAATGGACGTACCTAACTGTTACCTGTCATCCATGCTACAGGAACTTCAATGATAAGACTTTGGCATAGAGCGTGATGCTTCCCATGTCATGCGTTTGAACAACAAACTTTCTGTGGTATTCAGGTGACCCAAACATGTATATATAGTGGTTCATTTCTGTGGCCTGTCTCTCGTGTTCCAAAGAGAGCACTTGTGTTGTCAGCGGTTCGTGCCAGCCACTAGCCTTCATGCTGTCTATTCATTCATGCTGTATGAAGCGAACCATTTACATACGATCTACATATCTGTTGGTTGTCCAAAAAAAATGGGAGGTTAAGCACCCTTTTGTTCTCAACCAACATCAACCAACTAGGGAGAAACAAAAACATCATTGAACCCACCATTCACCTCTCTTATCAACGTATCGACATTTCCCGAGTTCCACCAGTTTCACCATTTCAGCACTTGGATGTGCATCATGCACGTGGGATATCACTGCCTAATAATCCTACAATCGTATCTAAGGTGGGATTACTTCAAGCATACAAAAAACGGAAGGGGAATTGCTACAGACGATCCCAGCAACCACAAGTCGCCCAGACAAATAATACCCCATGTTGCTTCTTCAATGGCCTATGCGGTTCACAAATCATGCACTTCTAGGTGGCTATATTTCATGGATGTGGTAATGCGGGGGGAAAAAAAAAGAAACAATCACCCTCCGAGATATTCAAGTTGTGGATACACTGATTGAACATATGTCATCTAGACAAAACGAGTTCATTTTATTTGGGAGTTCATTTGGGTGTGTCTAGAAATTTGTGTTCATTTGGGTGTGTCTAATCATCATGTCTTCCCACGAAAACTGCCATAACTGGGGAGGTCAATTCCCCATTAAGTGAAACACACCCAAGTACAATGGTGTTGCTTATATCCCATTACATATATACATATGTATATATACGTACATATATATATTGTATACCCATTGTATACCCATTTCCGTATTTTGATGGTTACCCTCCGGTACTCAAACGTGGCAATGGACGATTCAGAAACCTCCATAGAGGATTTCCTAGCCACGTTTGATTAGCCTGGGGTAAAGTAGCAGAGATGTGGAAAACTCAGGGTTTCCCAAGGGAAACGATCTACAAACACTGTGTTTTCCTCATCTTTTTGTGTGTTGACTGGAGGGCAAATCGATCAATATCCTTATGATATCAAATTATGTCCTTATTCTATCTTATTGGTTTCTTTATTAAACCATATTTAAGATCATATCATATCATAATAGGGTTTAGTAAGGGGATAATCATTGGTTCTATACCCACAGTTATGGTCCTCAACAGCTATAACTGGCTAACTTGCCCTATATAAGTGATATGTTTCACTTTCTTTCACCAACTAGTTGCAGGAGTTATTTCATCCCATGGCCGTAACTGCTAAGGGCTATAACTGTTTTTTACCTGCCATCAAGGGGCTAACTTCTGTTCGTTGGTCGAACAAACTCCAACTGGTCTTTTGTGTTCGTTGATGTTCCTTAAAAAACATGGTGATTTTCCACAGCTATGCAAACGTTTACCAGAGGGTATCCTATAAAAATAAATGTTAGTTGGGCCATTATCCATCATTATCCATTATTGACCATTATTAACAATGATTAACCATTATTCACCATAGTCAGTTTACCAGAGGGTATTCCGTAAGATTGGTGAAAAGCCCAGCCACGGACGTTTCGCTGAATGGTGCTGGCGGCTTCCGCCTCCTGGAGAGAAAAATCGTGCCACCCTTATGTTATATTATTCTTGGTTTATAACCACCATTAACTATAGATATATCTATGATAAACTCTATGCTATTGAACTTATAAACTTGATGGTTACTCCAAAATTTTATGGTTAACCATCGTTTTCCCTACCGCTTTCATGGCATTCATTGAGAAACCTTGGGTCAATCGCCTTCAGACAAAACCATACCAAAAGCATTCTTTGGGAAACCAATCATCTTAGGCACAAAGGATTATGCCTGAATTCTTCATAGATCATAGCAATACTGGTTGGTGGTATACCTACCCCTCCGAAAAATAAATATAAGTCAATGGGAAGGATTATCCCATATATTATGGAAAATAAAACAGTATTTGAAACCACCAACCAGTCATGGATCATAGCAGTACTTAAGAACCCTTTGAAAATTCAACCACAATGGGAAAATAGACATTGGATCAAGTCACTACAATGTGAGGCCCCCAAGATAGCTAAGTTGGTGAACACAACTCCAATAACTATGGTTTATGGTCTTATAACTATAGTTACTGGGGCTTATAAACCAACTTATAACTGGGGGGCCTCACATTGTAGCAATATATCATTCATGTAGTGTCTCAAATTTCTTGCGATAGGATCTAACTATTTGCAGTGACTCTGAGCCCTACAGGGAAGCGACAATGTCACGCCTAAGTCATGCCTAAATACTTGTTTGCATGGAACGCTGTCCTCAATAAAAGTGTAACCATGCATTTTAGACATAAAGAACCAATGAAACACAATGGAACGCGATTGATGAAAATATTGATTTTCTACTCTCTTATAATGTCATTCTTGTGTGCAACCTGCATGTAAACGCTGGGATTCTGCATCATTATTTTCTATTCTCTGGGTCACTTCGGCAAATTGTCAGGCTTCGGAGTGGAAAGTGTAGAGTGTGGAATGTGGAGTGTAAAGTAAGGAGTGCGGAGTGTAAAGTGTGGAGTGGGGAGTGTAGAGTGTGTAAAGTGTAGAGTGTGGAGTGTGGAGTGTAGAGTGTAAAGTGTAAGACGTCCCAGTACTACTTTGTACTACAAAGCTTGCACAAAACACGTTCCAGTACTACTTTGTACCACAAAGCTTGCACAAAGCACTTCCCAGTACTACTTTGTACTACAACCTGCTTGGAAACTTTCGAAAAGGAGAGGTTTTGCAGCTTCCCCCATAGACGCGGAATTAAATTAACAACGCGACGACGACGCGACGCCGACCCGACAACGATGCGACGCCGACCCGACGACGACGCGACGAGCCACTCGAGGCGAACAAGGGTCCAGCCCCCAGACCCCCAGACTATAAACGGGAACCCTTCGCTACGCATTCGGGAAAAACAGGATACTCTGGGATGAACATCCAACATCATCAAATCACCAGCTCAACGCCATCTTACCTATAACAAATCAACATACCCACAACCTGGAATTCTGCATGCTAATAGTGATCAGCTACGTGATCTCATAAGAAAACGGGTTACATAATATCCAAACTCCAGAGTTCCTATGCGTTCTTGCTAAAGGCACGACTTTTGCGAAACACACTTCCCCAAGGCACAACGATTTTTCCTAAAACGGGTACGACTTTGTCAGATGCCTGTAGCACAATGAAACAATCGTAAAAATCCCTTGGAATTTGGGTGAATGGAACCACTGTAACCACCACAAATTGTGATTGATAGTTGATATTGATAATGATGGATAAATCGTGATATATCAATGGATTTCGACAGTTTATGACACAAATCAGAACTGGGGGGCACACTTTGTACTCACTGCCTGTCACTGTTGCAAATATCACTCTTAGTAGCAAGAATAGTCTCCGAATAGTCCTCAATCATCAATCATTATTGCCCTTTTGAAGTATAGTAACCCCCAACAAGATAGAACTTACCAATGCATCACTATTGTATTATAGGACTTTAATGTTAGGACCTCAATGTTCCGCTTATTGCACTTTATATACTTATGTACATCTTCCCTGGCGCCCCCAAAAATCCCCAAAGACAAGCCTGCGCCAAGCGCCGCCGGGTGGCTGAACCACCTCGGTGGAACGGCCAGTTGTAACCAGAAAAACATGGTTGAACCACTGTAGAGCCTATAAAACTTAGCTGGTTGGTGGTTGAGCCCTACTGATGAAAACTATGGCTTAGATATATCATGATATTCTGGTTGGTGGTTGAGCCACCAAGCCCTTCTGAAAAATATGAGTTCAGTGAGTTCGTCAGTTGTGATGATTGTTCCATTCCCAATATATGGAAAGTCATAAACAATGTTTGAAGCCACCAACCAGATGTGGTTACTAACCCGTTATATACTAAGTGGGCTTGTAAATATGATCCCATCTATTGTGGAAAGTCATAAAATTCCATGGTTCCAGTCACCACCAACCAGTTAGGATCCTCCATGATATCTATAGGCTCCAGCATTTTCGGAGAATTTTCATGGAAAACATGCTATAAGAATGACAGGTTTTCTGTCAATGTATGTGCATCCTCATTGGTAACTGGATGCTAACCACTGTGGGTACCCTTTATAAATATATATATATACAGGTAGGTTATAAACTGTTATAAATGGTCATTGACAACTTCCCAAGGTGGTCTAGAGAGTCTACATCCAAGTCGAGGAATTGGAAGCTGGGTTGCATGCCTATTTAGAAATGTTGGAAAAGTTGGAAAATGTGTGAGCAATTCAGAGTCAGTATTGTACTCGGATATGGGATAACATACAATGTGCCCCCCCAGTTATAAGTTGGTTTATAAGCCCCAGTAACTATAGTTATTTGCGTACCATAAACCATAGTTATTGAAGTTATTGGCACCAACTTAGCTATCGAACGGGGGCCTCACATTGTAGGTTTGTTTGAAAATAGAATGCCCCCAATCCCATGGTCTACCACCAATGTCCGAATAAACAAGTCATTCAAACAAGGTTATTGTCATTTCTTGGGATGAACCCAGGAGGTGGTTCATCAGTAATTCTCATGTCGTCATGTTCTGGTGCTCTGAATCTAGTTTGTAAGCTGGGTTGGTACAGTAAGAAGGCAACTTGTTGAGAAAAATGTGCTGGATCAAACCCAAACCAGTCATCTTGAAATCAGTTTTTCAACGCAATGCCTGCAATAAACCACCCGCTAAGCTGGTCATTCTTACTATCAAGCCATCCAGTTAAACAGCACATTCAGGAAACACACGTTTTTTGAACACCATATTATATATATATTACTCTACTTTGCTTGACTTTTGATGATGAATATAGATACACCCATATTTATCTGGATCGTGCAATCCATTTTGCCACATGTTTTCAAACATCCTGTGATATGAATCCCTCGATCGATCAACCAGTAGGAAAAAGACATCTACAACCTCAAGCTTTTGGGATACCATGGTAAATGCCAAGTTACGATGCGGTGCCCCCCAATCGCATTCGTTGGTTTATAAGCACCATTAACTAGTTCGATATGTCCACGATAAACCCTGGTTTATCAAGCTATAAACCTACTTTGTTTGGGGCGGCACCACATGTCAAGAACAGTTTAGTTCCATTTACGTATTTCTGAACACTACCCATTTGTCCCCCATTTATTTCTGATGATATCCCAAGTAAATCCTCATTGTTGTTAGTTCAATCCCCATGTTCCACCATTTTCCATCTTTTTCCATATAAATGTCCATCTAAAATCAGTTCTCCTATGTTTGATAGGTACCCTCTGGTAAACGTTTACATAGATAGCTATGGAAAATCACCATTTTCTATAGGTAAATCCACTATTTCTATAGCCAGTTTCAACTTCGCAACCTGTGAAAGTTTCCCGGGTACCCTCTGGTAAACTAACATAGCTATTGAAAATGGCCATTTATAGTGGTTTTTCCCATTAAAAATTGTGATTTTATCATAGCTACGTTAAATTACCAGAGGGTCAAAGCCACGTGCTTTTTCTTGGGCGTTTCCCGGGATCCCCAGCAAAAAAACCCTGCCCTCAGCATCCGGGCGAACATTGGCCTGGATCCTCGTCGCCGCTGCGTCGCCGACCTGGTGGACCTGGTGGACCTCGCATCGCATGGGAAAACAGATGGGAACATGGGAAAACTATAGGCTGCTTTAATGAAACATGCTGGAACATGATATATATATATGTATATGTATAATTTGTGTGTATATATATATGTACAGTATATATATATACATACATATATATATATATATATATTGCTAATATCTTTATTTAGATACGGATATCATCAGATTTGGAGTCGCCAAGAAATATTTCATCCTGCTGCACCTCCGGCGACATCGACATGTGGGAGAACTTTGGACCTGGAGCCCATGGCCCAGCAGGGCCAGCACTGGAACCACTGTGAGTCCTTACAACCACCAATCTGCTAGGGATTTCACCGGGAAAAATGGTGAACCATCCAACATGGTGATTTAAGCATCAACGAAAAATGCTTTAGCCATGGAACATGCTGTTTCCCCGTGGAAATTCAATTCTCAAACATTGAGATTTCGTATCCGCGTCTGTTCAACCAAAGGTGAGATCTTAACGGACTCCTCAAAAAACACCATGCGGCACCGAGCCAAAAAAAATTACTTTACTTCGTGTGATCCCCACCATGACATTTATACATGTTCTTACTGGCACATCTTCTGGCATTCTATCTGACATATCTTCTGACATTCTATTTGGCATTCTATCTGACATATCT
>Ga0126342_10011139_pt1 | contig 16074 bp, 19 predicted proteins | sample Cyp1metagenome_FD_92528 | JGI IMG/M metagenome (GOLD analysis project Ga0126342, IMG submission 92528) | Coral microbial communities from Lord Howe Island, Old Settlement Bay, Australia - Cyphastrea 1 metagenome | ecosystem: Host-associated > Invertebrates > Cnidaria > Coral ... | reverse complement strand
CAATATGTTACAACACTAATGGGGGCAAGTAACCGCTAAGCTGCTGGCACTGTTTTGAACCAACGCTACAGAGTAGTACGATGATATGTACACTACATGGTTTTACTGCAGGAGTTTTTACATTATAATACATAAATTGTATATATGATAGTATAACTAATACAATAAAATAATCTAATCAACCAACAGGGGTTTTGAGCACTGCTCAGATGATTCGTAAACCAAAAATAAATTCGGATTTAGTCGCGCATTACAATATGATGATATATGATGATGATGGTGTATGGGTGCCGGGCGTGCTAAAGATTGGGGGATATACATACATAGGGCAAATTCCATGTTGGAAATAATTTTGGCATTTCATGAACAAACATTGCACTCTTTGCACGGTTCTTGTTTTTGACATCGAGTGTTTCACATGGCCGCATGTGCCCACTTCCTCCTTGAGCCAGTTTTGGCCCAGTTTTGTCAACATCAAACAAAAAAACAAACAAACAACCACTTCTCAAGGCACTTCTCAACCAACTCTAGCCCCACTTCTCAAGGCACTTCTCAACCAACAAGCAAACCCTGAAACTCCACATCTTCTCCCCCAAAAAATGCCCCGAATCCACCAACCAGTGACGTGAAGGGCCGCTCCGGAGGCTGCAGGAGCTGCAGTTTGGCCTCTTTTTCCGGAAAAAAAACAACTTGAGATACCAAAAACATGGGAGAAATCGTTGGATCTTAAGCAAATCAATGGAAATAATTCCCTAAGGATCCATGTATGGAATATTTACCTACATTGGGATTATTTTAAATTACTTTAGGGATCAATGTAGGTAAATATTCTATACATGGATCCTCTGGGATTGGAAATTACCCTCTGGTTATGACTAACAGTTTGCCATGGAAAGATCCATGATTTTACTAGGTACTGAAAACCATCTATTTCTATGGGCCATGGCTTCCATGGCTATGTTAAATAACCAGAGGGTAATGGAAATTTTGAATAGTTAAACAAAACTAGACCAGAAATAGTGGGATAAGTGGAAAAAACAGCTGACAAAAATATGACAATGAATGGAAACAAACTTGGATTTAGAAAATTAGATCAGGAAAGCGAAAATTTCACCAAGAATTTCACCAAGAAAAGAATGATTCTATAGAATTTTACAGATACTTTCAGAACCATTGGCATGTCAAATTTATGGGATTTCGTCGACATGTGATTTTTGTTCACCGGCAGAGATTAGCTGAGCGGAATCCGCCCCATGTCTGTATCGCTCCTTCTCTCATGGCATCCCTGCCTGCGCATGCTCGTTGTGTTCCGCTTCCTCATTGACCTGAAAACGACCGTCTCGTCAATTTGTCACCCCAAACTGGGACTCATTCTGCCACATATCTTGTACCCAGACTCTACCATTTTCCTTAGATCTATCACGATTTACCATAAATCATTGGAATAGATAGAAAGATATATCTGCAGTTTTTCCACTTCTGTGTATTTACATGGTGTTTTATAACCCAAAGAATGACCCCAAAGGAAAGCAAGGTTTTTACCATGTCTTTTCCTTTGGTTCATGAGTCCATTTCTCATCATCCAGTTTGGGAATACAGTTTCAGCGCATACTGGTAGGGCCTAACAATGTGTATATATATATATGATATATACAGTATATATACATATATATATATATATATACTATACATGTATCAATATAGCATGATTCCTCCACCTCCATGGATTTGTCGTAACTCCATCCAGCACGCGGCTGCGTTCCCGGACCATGTAAATCATCAGCAACAAGGTTTCTCTTGTAATCGTTGGGTCTGTAGGGTGGCCTGGGCCGCAGGGAGACTTGTGGAGCGAAATCATGGTTAGATCACGGCAGGTGAGGCTCCCGTGCTCCCGTGCTCCGTTGAACGTTTGGGTTGGGGGAAGCTCACCTTATAGGGGATTCCGAAATCTTCCAACCCCCGTAAAATCAAAAGTCCCCGAAAAATGGAGGCTTCCGTTTCGTCATAGGGGTACCCCCAGCTATCATCTATTTATGGGATTTGTCACTAGAAAAAACATCCAGTGAGCTTGGGGATCCCCCATGGAAATTGGTCGTAACACCACCAAGCCATTAATTGCAGATCATTACAGATCACTTACTTGAGATTACTTGAGTCATAATTGAGTCATTGAATGTCATTGATATCAAATAGATTCAAAATCATTCAAATAATTTCAAAAATCATCAATTCAGATCCAAATGGACCTTACTGTAATCTGTACATAAGCCATTCCTGGTTCCACTAATTAATTACCGCAGATATCCGCAGATATGCTCAGAATCACTTGATATCACTCGCTATCTCTCTTTTTCCTGTAGCTCGGAAACGCTCCAAGTCAGTGAGACTGTTGCTCTTCATATGATCTTGCAGGTAGTCTGGCACGTTCTGGGGCATTGCGAGCATGTTGGATATTCCATTCGTAGCTCTTGAAGGCAGTGAAAACTGGCAGCAAAACTGGAAAGGCATCGTAGCACCGCAGCTCGTCGATCGTCATGATCACTGCAGAAAGGCATCTGTCAGTGCTGATGCCAGTAGCATGGTTGAGTCCCAAGCGCCACTGCACCACATCGCTCTTGGCCATCTCGAGCTCACCCATGAGGTCCTCCAGGTCCAACTGCACCGCTTGCTGCGTGGGCTGTACTTCATTCCAGCGGAAGTCTCCCTCAGCTAATGCTGGAACAGCGTCCTACCATTGGCCCTAGCATGGTAGTCAACTCCACATATATTTTAAATATTAATTTCAAAAACTTTTCCGAATATGTTTTTTTTTTGTGTTTTAACGACGATTTTTTTTTTAATTTTATATGTAATTGTATGATTTCGTATCCGGTACTTTAATATATTTAATTTCCGAATTTTTGAATTCCTTAAAATATTGAAAATACAAAATATTTTGATAATTATATATTATATAATTATTTTTATTATTATTATTATTATTATTTTATTTATTTATTTATTATATATTTTTTCTCTGATTTTTTTATGTTCATTATAGGGGTTGGGATACAACGGCTAAAAACCTAGGGCTGGCGCGCCTGGTTTTAGTGATGAGGTGATCCTCAAAGTAGGAAACTCACCAAGCCACAAGGTTCATGCTTCGTATACGAGGGAATGACAAAATTTCCAGTCAAACTTAGAAACCCGAAACAAAAAACATAACGCACTGCGATGTTAGATTTAATTTCGAAATTAAAAACAACAGTTTTGGCCGACCAAACCAGGGTCTACAAAGCTTCCAAGGTTCAAAGGCGGAAGAAACTTTGATGAAGGCGGAGGGCAAGTGAAGCTGCTATAGTCATACTGATTGACTTCCCTCACTCTATCTATCTCTCTCTCTCTATCCAGACATGAAATATACAGTAATCATATCATGTATATGGTCTATATATGGTCTATATGTTAGTTATATCCTCATTTTATAAAGAGTGCCTCAATCGTAATATGTGCAAAAATCCTTCAACCTCGAATCCTAACACTTGGCTTTCGTGTTGCGTATCCAATTGGAAGGTTAAACGCCAACTCCCTGGGGAATTCCGTGTCCCATCCATCTACATCTAGGGCCCCATCATTCTAGATCTTCAACTGATTTGTTTGATCCATCATAAATTCCACACATGTCCAAAGCCAGATTTCAGGCCGTAAAAATTGATGTTTAACAATGTTCAACTGCATGAGGTCACAGCAAATGATCCAGATGTCCGGCAAACCTAGCTCTATAAAACTCGCAGTTTTATAGGTCAAAACCAGGGCGATGTACACCATGGATATGGGAACTGGAAGGACCCATGTGACTTTCACATTTAGGCTGCAATCTACTCACCATGGGTCACCCGTAACTGAATCAGCCCGGATCCTGCAAGAGCGTCCTGGGTCTCCAAACGGTACAAGGCCCTAAGAGCGGAGGAGATGAAATTGTTGGTCAACATCGCCTGGAGCTGTGCGAAATCCCGGTAGCGGGTACCGGGTGGAACCACCCAGTGGAGAACCACTGGCGAAGCACCAAAAAAACATCAAAATTATCCCAGAAACAGTGGGATTTCACTTGATTTCACGGCCAAACACGCTGGTTTTGGGGGGTCTAAAATTGGCCCAGACCAATAAAATGTTGTTTTAGCTTTCAATGATTTTCAATGGCTAAAGACCACCCAGGGAAAGAATTCAGCAGGAACAGCAGGCAAATCGCACGAATTTACCAATGAAACACGGATGGATTATGATTGAAACCACAATGTGGGTTTAGCCGACAGAAATTGGGAGTTACCCAGGAGGAAAATGGGCGATTCCATCAGATATTGGGACATCTGAGAGATTGAAGCACCGAAAAAAGGGGGATTCCATCAAATAACACCAACCCAAAACGATTCCATTCTGCGGAAAATTGGAGATTCTCTGCCTCTCTGGGTAAATTATCATATTTCACTAACCTGAATAGTTCGGCCCATTTGGGGATGATTCCCCTTACTAACTATGATTTCCAGTGAGGGAGAACAGTGAAGTCGTTATAATTTACCCAGGTACATTCCTGAAAAACAGGGTATCTCCTTCCCCTTTTTTAAATGTCATTGATCGTCAGGGGCCGTTGCGAGGTGAACAACTGGTGGAGCTTCTGCCCCAGTTTCTGGAGGTGTCCTATATATAGGAATACCATGGAATAGCCCATCCAAAATTGAACAGATTTGGTAAATATATGGTAAATATATGGTAAATATATGGTAAATATATGGTAAATATCAACCAATTATCTGTATATATGGCAAGTTGCTAGTTCTATATGCCAATGATATCTGGTTGGTGGTATACCTACCATCTTGAAAAATATGAGTTCGTCAATGGGAAGGATGACATCCCATATATGAAATGGAAAATAATCCAAATGTTTGAAAGCACCAACCAGAAAATTGAACCGATTTTCAGCATTAAACCCATTGTGACTTGGGGATCCCCTATTACCCTCTGGTAGACTAACATAACTATGGAAAATCACCATTTTCAATGGTAAAATCCACTATAAATGGCCATTTTCAATAGCTATGTTAGTCATTACCAGAGGGTAATAGGAAACACCATATTTCGCCTTCGGGGTCTCCCTGTTTCGAGTCATCTCTTTGTCGTCGCAAAAAAAAATCGGATCCCTCGCCTGCTCGATGTTGGTGGTCCGCCTTGGGATTTCTTCGGCGTAGATTAGGGATATCTTACCCATAGGATCCATGTATGGTATATTTACCTACATTTGGGTGATTTATGGGGTAAATGTTGGTAAATATTCCATACATGGAGCATATGGGTTATTAAAACTAAATTACAGCGATAAATTGGATCAAAAGAAACTACTGTATATTCGCTTATATAGTGACGATTATGAGTCCGAAACTGTTATATTGTCGGATCACTAGAATTTGATTTCGTCCAGCTATTTTGTTTATATACGAAAGGCCTTAGTATCTATCATTATAGATATCCCCATAATGAAGATATCAACAAATATTCCACTAATATTCCATCATTATATCAATAATATCCCATTAATATCCCATTGTGGGTGATAGATATCCAAAGTATTCCAAATTTTGTTTTTGACTAAAAAAAAAACTGTTTGCCTCATCCTGTCCAATTCTCCAGCTGTGTTTCAAATTGTGTTTTTGACTAAAAAAAAAAGGACTGTTTGCCTCATCCTGTCCAATTCTCCAGCTGTGTTCCAAATTTTGTTTTTGACTCAAAGAAAAAGGACTGCTTGCCTCATCCTGTCCAATTCTCCAGCTGTGTTTCAATGGGGGTTCGGGTTGAGCCCTGGTCCAATGGCCACTCCAATGGTATGAAAAAATGGGAAATAATAATGAACCATGAACCTTGGGGGTACACACAAACCCAAACCGGGATGACATGGCAAAGTCCTGCGTAGTTGTTTTTAATCTACTCTCTGGTAAACGTTTACATAGCTATGGAAAATGGCCATTTATAGTGTAAACGTTTACATAGCTATGGAACATGGCCATAGAAATAGTGGATTTACATGGATTTACCCATTAAAAATGATGATTTTCCATTAATTACCAATATCAATCTACTCTTACATTTTTTTGGGGCAGGTTTTCATGGGTCATAATAATATTCCAATGATCCCTAAATCAAGCAGTGTAACCCCAATCTGCCAGTCCGATGTACCACTTGAGCGGTGTTTGAAACCCTCTGTGATTCCATTCTATACGGGCTGGTACATAAGAATTCCCCAATAGATAGACATGATTTTAAAAAAATAATATCAAACCAAAAAGGGTTTTGCAGTCAGTGCTCACTTGATTTTCTCAAACATATTTGAAAATGTGTGCGACCTTTGAAATGTCATAAATGCCAATACTCTATCTCCAGGATGATGAAATCGGTAGTATAACCCAATTTTAATCCACCAATACCTACAACAGTTTTCTGGGCCCTGCGGCCCGGCCCCCTCGGTGTCCCCACTTTGGCTGCGCATCCGATCGTGCAGTGATGCTGTGGGCATTACTCTTCACACGCAAGGCCTTGGGGTAAAGCCAGGGAACCAGATGGTGACCTGTGAGGGAAAACCCGAGTGATTAACGTTTAACCACCACTAAATAAGGATTTAATGGGATATAATCGGAATATCATGGGACCGTGATGGGATATATCAATTTGACATGTTTTTTGGATACTTACATTTAATTTGCCATCCTGTGTCTGGCTAGTTTGGAAATCCCCGATACTTGGAAGTTTCTATATAGTTGGGAAAATCATGGAACTAAACTACATCGAAAACCACCCCCTTCATCGTCGCCAAGAAACTGCGCGGACCATGACCCCCAAGACCTGCCAAAGTGGGGATCCAATGGTTCGCAGAGATGGCAATTAACGTTACCCATCAACGAATAATCATATTTATGATTTATGATTAATTGATTTTTAGTTGCAAATAGTTTATTTAGCAAAAAATAAATGATTACTCTTATAGAGTTATATTTGCGATCAATGATTCATGTAACTTAATGAGATTAGTAAGATGGTTCTCTCCTAAAAAAAATGAAAACTTTAAGCAGTGTTCAAATCCCTGTGGCGTTGCATGAAATACTGCCTGCTTCAGAATGGGATTCCCAGGTCATGGATGATGATGATGATGATGATCCCCATTTAGGAAGTGTAACCCCCCGTTGCAACCATCAGCCATCCTTTGTCAATCATGTCATCATATGTTTGATAGTTGAGCCCCCCTAAAACCGGAGGGTAACATAATTAGTGATATGTTATCATATTTTTGATAGTTAAAACGCCCCTAAAACTTCTACCAGAAGTGATAGTTACCCTCTGGTAATCAGCTCCATGGCGTGCTGGAAACATCCCCATGGCTAGTTCGACCGGCCATCATAGAATTTCCAGCTAGCCATCTTTTGATGACGCCGGATGGCAATTACCAATTCTATGTCATAGTCAAATTCATATTGTTGATTGTAAAAAGAAACTATAGTTAGCCATTGAAACTATATATCATCAACGTGGCAATGGGATCCGAAAACTCTCCGAATGTGAAAAACTGACAAACCTACACGCTGCCAAGGGCCAAGGGCTATGAAGTGAGGCCTGGCGCATCCTGGTGGATACCCAAAACATGGGCCAAACATCAGTCTGCGGCCACACCAACAAGCCTCTTAGAGGGGAAGCAAGGGGTGGACTAACAACAGAACAGGCAGCAAAAAATTGGAAAATGAGCCTCCAGAGCTTTGTGAGCGGACGTTTGACGCCAGGGGGTTACAGGATGGCAAGATTCAGGCCATTTCAGCACCCCGAGGAAGGGAGCGGCCAACAAAAGGAAAAAAACAAACGGCTGAGGAAGATGGTCATGCTGAATCCAAAAGTTCAGCTCGCCGGCGCAAGACGGCGAGAAGCACGGTGGCTGCGAATGACCACAGAAAGTTCTTGCAGAAGGTCACCGGGCAGAATCGAGGCATCCTCTTCTCCTCAGCTTCCAACAAGCGCGCACCCAATTCGGTTGCTACCGCATCCCAGCAAGTAACCTGACATACTCCTGATCGATCTCCAACGGTGAAACTGAAGCTCGTCTTCCCATTCACAGAAACAAGTTCTCCAACCTGAAGCAAGAATGCTTTGAGCCCAACGTATGTTCGCCCTGCTGCCCCAGATCCATAATCTTGTTCACTGCTACTATCTCAGGATCTTGCTGAGTGATGCGCTACTGGGCACACAGATCAGCCGTATTCAAGTGGGAGGCCTTTGTGGCAGCAAAGCCATTTGGCTTATCTATCCATTGGGTCAATTCCTAAAGACAAATCATGCCAAATCATTCATCCCGATATATTCAGGTACATACCCTCTGGTAAACTAACATAATTATGGAAAATCACCATGTTTAATGGGAAAACTCACTATAAATGGCCATTTTCAGTAGCTATTTTGACATAACCAGAGGGTATATCCAGATACTATCCAGATCTTATTCCAATAATTCATCCACAGACAAAACGATGAAACCTGTTGCCCGCCTTGATGGACATTAGGGCCATTTGTGCGAAGTGCACGTACTCCGCAAAGTGCCCTAAGACCTGGCTTTTTTTCTCATCAATGGTGGGATTTTTATCAAAAACTTGCGGATTTTACATCAACACTAGGGATGACAGCGGGAATTCATTGCAATTTGGGGGATAATATGATTATTATTATATATATATATGATGTAAATATATATAATAATATATGTAAATAACATACATTGTATATCTGTGTATAATATGTTGTTATATACACTTATAAGATGGCTTTTGACCATCAAATATGGGGTTGACCCCATCAAGAATGGTGATAAAGTACCAATGAAAAATGGAATTGGGCCTGCGCAAAAAGAGGGATGCCCTTAAAATGAATGATTCTAATGAAAAAAGATGAATTTGCAGGGGATGGAAAGATTTGTAGCAGGCAACGGTAACGTGGCAATTTACTCACCATTGACCCGCTATCTAACTGATGATGAACGTTTTATTTCCGTCAGTGGTACGTGGGAAAGTTTGTATCCATCTCACTGGCAAGAACCAAGACTCATCTCATTGATGCTTTTTCTTTGGGGAAGACAGCCACAGACATATATCATATCTTATGGACATATATACACATAAAATTGTTTACTTCAGGTTGGGAAAGATCTGCATTTTGTCCTCCTCACACTTCACAGTTTTTCGCAAATTTTAGGCCCCCTTCGCAAAGTGATTCAACAAATTTCCCAAGCATGACTCACGAAGCCACCCCCAAGTCGTGAAACACTTTTTTTCGCAACCCCCAAAAGACAGAAAAGTTGGAAACCCAGAGATTTTCCGAAAAAAAAAAAACATACCCTCTGGTGAACTAACATAGCAATGGAAAATGGCTATTTATAGTGGATTTTCCCATTAAAAATGGTGATTTTCCATTGCTTTTTGTATGTTCACCAGAGGGTAATCGTTGGTGAAGTCCTGAAATTCCCAATGAAAAATAGTCATCGGAGTCTCCTGGAAAGACGTGTCTTGGCATCTTGATCGGGCTAGAATCCCATCACTCAACCCATCACCCATTCATATTAAACACCCCAATTTATGGTCCCAAAAACATGTGGAAATTCCCAACCAAAAACCATGGTTTCGTTTAGGTTTTTTTTTTTAATATGAATGGGGGAAGCAGCCATTCATAACTGGCTATTCTTTGGGCGACGGATCAGATTTCCAACTATAGGGAACATCTTAGATAATATGAAATGATATCCAAATATCTTACCCTCTGGTAAATTAACATAGACCCTGGCAGATAGGGGTTGGAAGATAGTTTCCATTAAAAATTGGTGATTTTCAGGGTCTATGTTAATTTACCAGGGCGTAAATTATAGGAATATCTCAATAGATATATGAATTTTAGACATAGCTTCAGTTTTTTTGTCCACCAGAACATTGGAAAACGACGACAGCAGTATGAAGCGTATTTCGACAGGCCATAGCCACTGGCCGCCAAGGCCTGGCCTTCAAGAGATTCCCTATTCTTTTTAGGGTTGTTTCGGCATGAAACATGTTGGCTTAACATGGTTTAACCTGATTTTCCAGGATTTTGAAAGCGGGTATGCAACCAATCTGTTATATAGATTTATATAGTGTTATATGATGTGTATAATATATATAATATACCACAAGGGCCAGAAAATGAATTGGTCCAATGCTAAACCAGGGAAGGATGGTACCCAAATTCGTGGGAAGGGATTCTTCCTTCCTCTTCCAAACCAAGGTCTACCAAGTCCACAACAATTTCTGTCATCCCATTCTTGGTAGATTTATCAAACAGAATAACCCCATCATATGTGGTGAGGCCCATGATTGTCAAAAGAAATTGTGCCCTTCTGGTCACCCCCAAAAATCATCAAAAATCTATGGTGATCTATACAATGTGAGGCCCCCAAGATACTTAAGTTGGTTTATAACTTCAATAACTATAGTTTATGGTACTTATAACTATAGTTACTGGGGCAAATCTAAACCAATTTATAACTGCAAAAACCTCACATTGTAGCTTTGGATCCCCATTTGCCGAGCGACAAAAGCCAAACATTGACCCAAAGTCAGCACCTAACATCACCGAACCATCGGCGCGCCTTGATGATGGTCAGCCCCTGCGGTTTGTGCGTGTCATCCAGACGTTCGCGCACTTCGCGGGGCGCCTTAGGAGCTGGCTGTACGGGGGGTGGCTGGAAGATCAACCATGGGAGAGGCAGTGGCAGTGGCTGGTCTTCGATACTGGTGGTGCAATAAGCATCTTGAAAAATGATGGAGTTCGTCAATGGGAATGATGATCTCATATATGGAAAATAAAATTCATCTTTGAAACCACCAACCTGGATAGATTGGTTTAAGGGAAATGTTGTAAACGTCACTGTTACAGCCGGGTTTTTACGCTCAAAGGATTTTCCCGTATAGAAACGTGCGTAAGCCCAGTCTGACCACCATAAATTGGTTTACAACCAGTGAAACCTTGAGAGAAGTCAAAACAGTCTAGCAATGTATGGATATAGCTGCAGAATCATCCACAATTGAATGGGTTCTATATGGGTGTGTCTGAAAATAGTGTACCCCTAAACCCAATGGTTAATGATCATTATCCCTATTAAATGGCTATAATTGGGAATATACCCTATTTTCAGACAAACCCATATGGTTTCAACAACAAACATATAGCAAACAAGATGGGATAGATATATAGATGTCCAAGGATGTCCTATCACCAACTTCGGTCTTGCCTCCAAACCTTCATGACTCCAATTTTTTGAAGAACGGGCTTAGAATGGTTATACACTGAACACCACCTGACATGTTGTAACCCGTAAAGGAGATAACCCCTGGGACACCATGGGCCATAAAAACATGGTGTCGCACCATTTCCACCATGATCCACCATGGCTTAGGAAATATATGAAAGTGCAACACATGGCAATGGCATATGTAACTCCGGTGTCTACTCCGGTGTCTTTTTTTCATGGTTTTCTTCTTTGCAACACGTAACCTGGGTGAAGCCAGTGCCACAAACCTACCATTTAAGAAAGAGTTACCCTCTGGTAATGACTAACAAAAAGCTATTGAAAATGGTCATTTATAGTTTGTTTACCCACTAAAAATGGTGGATCTTTCCATAGTTATGTAAACGTTTACCCGGCCTGGTTATGTCTAACAAAAACCGACATAGAAAATGGCCCAGTCGAAATGTCGTGGATTTACCCAGCTATAAAATGCTGGATCTTTCCAGTTCGATATGTTAGACATAACCAGAGGGGACCACCCATGCATTGGGTGAATCCCACATTCTGGTTGAAAAGTTACCCTCTGGTTATGTCAAAATAGTTATTGAAAATGGCCATTTATATTGAGTTTTCCCATTAATAGCATGGTGATTTTCCATAGTTATGTTGGTTTACCAGAGGGTAATCCCTGTGAACAGATGAGTTTCCCAGCCAAAAATCTACATTTCGTTCGTGGATTTCCGCTATCTTTTTTGTGACGCCAGAGAAAAATCCCAGTTTGTTGTTCACCAATAATCAACAAATGGCTACTCATTTACCACATTACTATACATTACTAAGATTCGTCCCCTGGTTAATCCCAGCTTCTTACTGGATAGCTCACATTCGCCAAACCATAACCCATAGGATCCATGTATGGTATATATGCTAACATTGGGGGTATATTGATGGTAAATGTTACCATATATAGCATACATGGATCCTATGGGTAATGGTTAATCATATAGGTTTCAATACTAAAATAGCCAGCCAGGAATTGGATGATTTTTGGGCCACCCAACGTGGATCCTTAGATCTTCATCATCCTCGTCCAGCACGATGTCCTGTTGAGTTTTTTTGGGGTCAAACACTTGGGGTAAACGGAAAATGGTGATCAAACAAAATTTCTGCTGTTGCATTTTTTGATGTTGAATTTCTCGGATTGACATTTCACATATGTCACATCCCAATGTGCTTAAATCATGTTAATTAAAACCCTGAAATTCCATGAAATTGGGATATCAACGCTAATATGTAAATTGGGATATCAACGGATATGTAAACCACGCCTATTTTTCTGATTTACAACTGGCGTTTTCCCCCAAGACTTCCCAACCATCCATTTCCAGGGTTTCCACCTGGGTCGACACAGTGAGCCACTGGTGATTGGTTAAAATCGCCGCCTTTTCCAAGGGATTCCCAAATTGGAAATCTTGGAATTGAATGTTCCTGGAAAACCATCTATACCACCATTTATAGGGTATTTATAGGGTATTTATAGGGTATTTATAGGGTATTTATAGGGTATTTATAGGGTATTTATAGGGTATACAACCAGCATACCTCGAGAAAATCCTGGACGTTGTTTATTCCAGAACACACACCCACGGAGCGCCTCTTCCCCGCTGTTACCTGAGATTCGATCGAAGTGCAGTTCGGGATGACTACCCTCTGGTAAACACATACAAAAAGCTATTGAAAATTGCCATAGAAATAGTGGATTTACCCATTAAAAATGGTGGATCTGTTCATAGTTACGTTAGTTTACCAGAGGGTAAGCAACAAAACAATATAAGAGACTTACCCTAGGGATCCCTATAGGTAAACTAACATAGATGGTTTCTGTATAGGAAAATGATTTACCCGTGATTTTGTTCCCATGTGTGTACCTTAAGTTTGCCCCGGCAGGAAACTTGCAGAAATGTTGCGAAGCAACGCCAAATGTTGGGATGTAAAAAGAGTGGGGGCGCTGGAAGTGCAAATTTCTAGCCTTGTTAGAGGGCAAAATCATTGATAACATCAAGACAACAATAGAAGAGTAATACTAAAATCATCTAAAATCATCTAAAATCATCTAAAATCATCTAAAATCATCTAAAATCATTATACGAGTCTTTATCAAGTCCCACATAGTTTCAAAAGCCAGGTTCCCTGGTCTCAAATGTTGACACCATGGGCACCCATCCGTCTCCCATTGCTCTATCCACTAAGCTGCCTTACCACTCCATCTTTCATGGTAAAAAGCCATGCTTTCCCGGTGAAGCTTCCAGGATTTCCGCCATCTCTTCTCCAGGCTGCTGGAGCCATCGTCACTCTCGCCATCCTCCTCAGCTGCTTCACCTCGCCACCGGGAAAGGTGAGATTTTTTTTCCCCAAAATGGAGGTTTTAATGGGAAAACCACAGGAAAACCATAGGAAAATGATGGAAAATGGAGGTTTACCCGGCCTGGTAAACTAACAGTTAGCTATGGAAAGATCCACCGTTTTTCATGGGTAAATCCACGATTTCAATGGGCCATTTTCAATAGCTATTTTGACATAACCAGAGGGTACGCGGAAGGAATCATGGAAGATCATGGAATACCAAGAAACACCATATTCATTGGGAAATACCATCACTATATTATGGGATGATTGTGATCTCTTGTGGTGATATGATAGTGATAGTGAGAAACACCATATTCGAATTGCTTGGCTTTGTGGTTATGTTTTTAACTGGAAACATGGGGCTTGAAATTGGAAAAAGTGAGCTCCAATGAAAAAAAAACAAAAAAACAACTATGGAAATCCATGGCTTTTCCCGGTGGAAAATGATCGACGTTGCTGGTGGGTTCTCCATAACTATGTTGGTTTACTGGAGGGTACTTAAGAACATTCTGACAATTGGGTGTATTAACATACATATATATATATGATTATATATGTATATGATATATATACATATATATATATATCATATATATATATATATATATATATCATATATATATGTATGGTTTGTAACTTGAAAATACTTGGGGATGGGATTAGGAAACATGTTGGACGCATGATGATAAGTTTTGGGGTCCAAACTTTGAGATAGGCCCCATATATACATATATATATATACATAATCATATATAGGTTATATTCAATTATATACACAACAGGTTTAACAAAGGAAAATGTAATTTACCATCTCCTGGAATCCGACATGTTTATTTTGATGAAAAAATCGTGTACCATCTGGTTATTGAACATAGCCATGGAAAATGGCCCATTTATAGATGGTTTACCTGGGTTTACCTATTAAACATGGTCATTTTCCATGGCTATGTTAAATAACCAGAGGGTATATTTGATGATTGGGCTTTATCCCATATACATCCATATACGTCATAATCTAGTTATGACCGAGGACCCGAGGACTGGCGTGAAATCTGATTTCTTCCAAGTTCCCACGTGGGACCAAGTGACCAAATATTGGGAATTCCAAATCGGAATATGTCCGAGAAAGATCAACAGAAAGATTTTTCAGATACATCAAACTCATCTGGGTAAATTATAATATTTCACTAACCTGAATAGTTCGGCCCATGGCTGGGGATGATTTCCCTTATGGAAACTATGATTCCAGGGTTCGGGAGAACAGGGTTCGGTCGTTATAATTTACCTGACCTCTCCAAGATCTCCGTTGTTCTTATCAATTTCATCAAGCCCGTGATGTTTTTTGGACGGCCAAGGTTGTCCTCAAAATGTGGTACCCCCCCATCATCCCACCAAAATGGGGGGATCATATTTCATATACTATTCAAATACCAGTCAAATACCAAATATCACAATACCAATAGTCATACCAAATATCACAATACCAATATTCAAATACCAGTATCATAATACCAGTTAACTATTGTATAATACCATCTCAGTACAATGTCATATTGTATCAAGTGGTATTATAGTATAATATCTGCTGGGCTGTCATATGTGTCCTACAGGCTGCAAAGAAGGGGCATTGCCAGTGCCGGTGTGTCTGGCTGTCTTTTTCATTGCAAAACCGGCATCGGTCGGATGCCTGCGGGTCACGTTTGGCCAATCTGTCCCATGGGTTTCAACATCAACCCGGGTTTTTCTTTTTCAAAGAAATCCGTCAGAAACCTCACTCAGTCGACATTGTAAAAACAAGCCCTTCGGCTTTTTGAAATTCCAGCAACAAATCGCAAAAAGATGCATTGTAGTTCGTGCGATGTTCACTGCATATTCCAAGTCAATTCTCCTAAGATTTCATCAAGATTCTGGTCGCTTGCTCGATCGCCTGAATGCGTTTTTGGTTGTAGTTGGAAGCCCACGACTCCACTCTGGCTTCTGGCTGACCGGCCATAAATGGCAAGGTCTTTGCGGTACTGATGCTTACAGCCGTGTATACACGGTCCTCCGGAGCATCCAAGATGTTCCGGTGCTTGATGGCGGTGCTCATCAGTTTCAGGCCTTTGCACTCTGATGCCGTGTAAACTTAGGAGAATATGTGAGCCACAACCTGGGGGGAGTCAACATATTTATTTTTTCATGTTATCATCATTTTGGTTATCATTTATTTTACATCATCATTATAATTGTTCTATCATCTCCAAATTCATTATCATTTTTTTCATTTCCATTTTGCATCTGCGGGGGCTGTTGGAAAGCCTTTGAGCGCGAGACCTTCTGAAGTCCTTTTTGCCCAAGGTCCCATTAGTTTGGGT
>Ga0126342_10011138_pt1 | contig 16075 bp, 17 predicted proteins | sample Cyp1metagenome_FD_92528 | JGI IMG/M metagenome (GOLD analysis project Ga0126342, IMG submission 92528) | Coral microbial communities from Lord Howe Island, Old Settlement Bay, Australia - Cyphastrea 1 metagenome | ecosystem: Host-associated > Invertebrates > Cnidaria > Coral ... | reverse complement strand
GGCACCACCACACTTCGGGGCACTTCCTTGGGAGCAGCCAAGAAGGACATGCTCTGGGACAGGAGCGCCGCAATGGCTGCCGCCACCATCACGATGGAAAGCACTCGACGGGCCATGGTTCACGCCGGCTCTTTTTCAGCAACGGGCCGGGACAAATGTGGCACTCAAAGCCTAAAAGTTGCCAGTATGAATCCACCGGGCACTTGCTTAGTGATCATTGGGGGGTAGCATATTTCAGTAGCAAATTGTGAAAAATCCCAAGTTGGGGTACAACTTATGACATGACGAGTGAACATGCTGACGATAGTTTTCTGGATCCCCCTCTGAATAGATATAGATATATAATGATATATATATATATACACATACTCATATATATATATACTCAGTACATATCATTACATATTATATATATAATTCCATATATATACTCCACAGTAAAGTTTTGGCATAGATCTTGAAAGCCCATCGGTAGATCGCATCTCTCCTGAGTTTCCATGAGTTTTCAAATGGCACAGAGCCAGAGTCTAAGAGGATCAAGCCTACTTGGATAAGCCCAGTCGCTGTGGGATCCTCCAGTCGAAATGTGTCAAGGTAAAGTACTGGGATGTCCCATTAGCTGAAATAATCCAGATATATATATATATATATAACTTATTATAACTTTATTTAACCATGAATATAATCCACATAAGTTCCATGATGTGGGGATCTTCCATAGAATAATCATAGATACCTGGGCTATTTTACAAAAAGTGGAGCCAGCACTTTCCCATTCGCTGCCTTGTCCTGTAGCTCCACATTCTCCTGAGCCGCGCCCATGATGTGTTGGTTGATCTGACGCAGCACATCCTGACGCAGCCCATCCCAGCACATCCCATGGACACGGCGTGGCTCGGAAGCTCTGGGGATTTTGTTGGGGTTCCATGGATGGTCAAAATTTTGGCTGGAAAAATGTTTTTTCGTTGAAATAGACTTTTTCAATAGATTTCGATGAGTGGGGATACCCCCATGACTTAGGAAACCTCCATCTTGGTTTGGGAAACTCACTTGAAATGAGGACTTTCAGAGTCTGATCAACAATATGGTGGAAATTGTGGGATTGAACGGAATCAACGGGGATAGGGGTGGATCGAGATACGTAGCGAACCTCCATGAGACTATGCTATGAAGTGCTGGATTGTGCCCCATTTTGAGACCCACTTCTAATCCACATTCATCTCTAAAGGTGATTCCGTTATAACCCATCCCCAAATTCATTGAACATGGCTCGCTGGAACCCCCCCTTTTAGTTCAAAAGGATTTTCCCTGCTATCAATGCTCATTTCGTTCGGAGATTTCTGAGCCATGTCTGGTTGACGGATGGTCGCTTAAATCTCACCCATGTGGTTTGCTGTGGCTCTCACCAATCATCCACATGGTCATGACCCCCTATCCCATTGGAGGTGATATTTTCGATACCTAAGGATGGCCGGGCATATCCCCTTGTGAGAAAACGGGTCAAACTGGGAGGACCATTTTGGACCACATTGAAACTGGGCACTTTTCGTACTTGACCGTACATTTCGTGTGTTTTTTTCCTACCCGGTAGCCGCATGTTTCTTGGAACTCAAACATGGCAACATCCACCAGCCACCAGCCATAGATTTCCGCCTGAATGTGAGGTTGGATGGCCTCACTTTGCATCTGAATCTTCGAGGATGCGGCCTATAAAACAGCCAAGGCGCGCTAAAAACGGGGCAACACTCGGCCCTTTAAAAACACAAAGCAACTGAAGGGGTCTTCCCGGTCTTCCCGGTCTTCCCGGTCTTCCCCAATGTTCAGACAAAGCCAAGCCTGTTTTTGATGCTGAAAGATGCTGAAATGTCCACAAATTGCTGCATCACCAGGGAGTTGCTGCACCTCGAACCACTCGATGAGTCTCAGGGTTTTGGTTCTGGACTTCTGCAACCTGATCTTCGGAGATGTTCGAAGATGTTGAAGCACAAAAGTACAGGATTTTGCAGCAACCAATGTAACACCTTCATACAGCAAAATCGACATGAATTTCACCTACAAAACGCATCCATTGTATATCCATTGTATATCCATTGTATATCCATTGTATATTTCATGGTATTACGCTGATGATTAACTGGATGATATAATTGTATATATCCATTGAATATATATATATATACCTTCAGCACCTGAAACCTTGAAAAAAGCAGTGTTTGCAAAATAACCAGGTTTTTTGCCTGATAACCAGGTTATTGGGTTTTCAGATATTTCAAATTCCACTGGTCATACAGATTTGTGATTCGGAAGTGGTGCGAACTGCCATTCCCCGCCGCCCAGCGCGGCTCATGTGGTTTGAGCCTGGCCCACACCCTATTCTTTTGGCACCACTCCGCCCGGATGCCAAGTGAGACCTGAAATTGGGAACCTATTTGATGATTCCAGCTTCCCTGAGATGTGCATGTGTAGCGGCTAACGATCGTTGAAGGGTCCTTTCCACAGCTAGACGAGAAGAAACACGGCGGGAAACCCTTGAGGGTTTCCCTATGTAATCTTCAGCCATTTGGTTTGACCAAACGACCGGACTCAAACAAAATCCCGCCTTTTGAACATGGTCAGTCATCAAGAAAAAAAATTCATGTAGCCGATGTAGATTCGGCATAAATGGAAACAATGCCCTTCCTGATTCGAAAGCTTCAAAAGCAACACGGCCATTGAGTTTCAAGAACATAAATCCATGGCCAGCAATTTCAATGGCCTTCGGCCCCTGAATCCAAACTCCTTCCTTGTAAATTTTTGAAAAGAAGCTATCAATTTCAACAGCAGCGAGAAAGCAAGTGTGAAGCAACGTTCCACGAATTTCTTGTTCCTTATTCGTGCAAAAGTCAACGATGAAGCGAAGCAAACACAGTGTCGTGCTTCCTTTGGACCAAGCACCACTTGGAAAGTCTGTCGTCTGCAGCCACTTGATTGTCTCCTGGGAAAGTTTCCTGATGTAGGGCCGTTGCTTTCGTCGACGACACCAGTCGAAAAAACAGTCGTGCAAACTGTCAAATCTTTTTGGAACTGAAGAACCTTCTAGGATCTCTGAAACCAAAACCAAACAGGACGAAACGAACACCTTGCCAGCACCGAGGTGAAAACCATGAAATAGGTCAAGCCCAATGATTGAAGTTGGCAATGTCTCGTCATGAGGCAACTGTAAGAAAACTGGATCAGTAAGAAATGGGGAAACTTGTCCAATTGTCGCCCTCCAGCGTGGGTTTGGACTTTCGAAGTCCTCAAAGGGGTATCCCTCTTGATCCGCCAAACAATTGAAACATATTCCTTTGGATTGCGCCTTTGAGGTAGGCTGTTTTGCAACCGAACCGAAAGTTCTTGACAAGTGGAAAGCCTTTTGGTGAAATGGCCAATCCCCAGTGACATATACTGGCATCATCCAGTGCCGCTCACCTTTGAGTGACACAGCTCCGTTTAAAACTATTTCGTTCATGTCGTCTGTCAATGCCTGCGTCATTCTGTCGAATGCCTCAGCGTCACCTTTCTTTGGATCGTAAAGGCCTCTAGGCATGACCCCCAGCAAAAACCGTGTTGTCCATGTGTTGCCCTTGAAGTTGATGTCTTGTTTGGCATAGTCGCTTTGTATGGAAGCCCTTCGGTTTTTCACATCCGTTCCAAAACCCAGCACACTACTCGCATTGAGCACCATGATTGCAGACTTTTTTTTGGTCCTGCCCTCATCTCCATGTAGAAGTACTGCGCAGGTTCTTTCTAAAACTAGGTCACCATCTCTTGCCAAACGAAACACACGGTGGTTTGGCATAATTTTTTCGAAACAGGACCAGAAGGATGCCCACTGAGTTTTGCACCGACGGTCATCAGGCTCTTCCAAACCACTAAGTCTGTGCCACAAGTTCAAACTCAGTATGAATTTAAACCAGGAACTCAGGAGTAGCACGGGAATCTGCACATCCTTGGAAATTTGAACTGGTGTCAAATCTATAGGCAGTGTCAGCTTGTACTGTTTTCCAACAATGTGGACATCTCTTTCAGAATTCTGTAGGCTGCACCGAGCTAGTACCCCCACAGTGGTAGAAGAAGCACTTGGGAATTCCTCAACCACTGCCCGAGCTCCCCTGATAGCTGATCTGCAAGGGGCCTTGGTCGGGCAGACACACTTGGCAAAGGGTTAATATGCTTAATTTCAACAAGGGAATTTGTCATTGAAAAAGATGCCGCATTTCCACGTTGCATATGCTTCACTCGGCTGGACAGCAGAAGCACAATTTTTGTCTTTCGCTTTGATGCCCCAAGATGTAGCTTCCACTACACAACCCAGACAGCTTCCACGTTCAAGACTTGAGAACGGGGTATGTCAGATAATTGTTTTTGGATCAAAAACACCGACGCCAAACAAAAGCTATGGTGGTTTCACCTTGAAGCTTCTGTACACAATGTACACCATGTATGCTTCCGAGGCATCCTCATGATGGCAAACGCTATCGCCACCTCGACGGACATTTTTGCATCCAGGCTGGCCTTGACGGGGGCGGTTGGAGATGGGAAGATACTATATTAATACACAAGATCACACCGGTTTGTACATGTTGAAGCCAAAGTTGATAGCACCCCAATGCTGCAAGGGCACCCAAATAACGATCTATGAGGGCAGCTTCGAGCATAGCAATGCTCCATGGCTCTTTCGAGATGAAAAGGACAACCATTTTTTGCCACTTGTCTTTCTCCCACATGTAGCCATACCGGTGATTTGACCACCGGTGAATGACATTGTGACTGAATCCAACTTTATAAGTCATTGGAGCATGACTTTCATGGATGGCATCGATCACCTGGAGACAGTGTTGTAAAACAAGACCAGCAGAGGTTGCCCTAGTCGCCAGCCAAAGCGAAATGCTTTCATGCTCTTCAATTTCATCCATCATTGATGTGATGCGAGGATCATTCATAGTCCCACGGACATGGCTTTGCCATGAAACTGGACGCATTTTTTGGACTGGGGCTGGGCTACAAGACTTCTCAGTGGGTGTATCAAATTTTGGTTTTGCTTGCTTTGTCACATCCCACGGAAATGGACCATCATCAGCCTCGGCCAAGCACTTAGTGAAAATCACAATGTCCACTATGATAGCTCGACATATAAATTTCATGAAAAACCACATGCACCAGAGAAAATGAATTCCGATAAGGTGCAGAGCGATGGCATGTGAGCAAGTCCAGTAACTCATCCTCTGGGTTTTCCATTGCTATAGGGAGATGCCATGAGAAACTTTTTGAAATAAAGCATGTGGATTTGAGCCCAATGGAGCGGATATATCAAATTATATCAATGTAGGTGTCATGTCACTTTTGTTTGCATTTGCAGTCAAAAGGTTTGGACTGCCCTTACTCAAGCATGTTGGCTTGAGGCCCAAACGCCATCACTGACATCACGCATCCATTGCCGCAAACACGGCCCGGCACCTGGCAAACAGGGAGGTCGCATGTTTACCAGGGTCCCAAAATCTAGATTGATAAGTTTTGAAGCTGCCATGAAAATTTTTGAAGATCAGCCCCTATTTTTTCAACAGCTATGGGTTGTAGCAGACTTGATCACGTCTCGGGTTCCAAAGCGGACTGCCACTGAAAGCAAAACCTAAAGCAAGTCGCACTTGGAATTGGGCCTTTGTAGGCTGTAGCTCTGAGACAAAACGTTGCTGTCGCAGCAGTACAGTGACACTCAATCACTGCTGGCGACGCTTCTTCTTAGTCACAACCTTGGCCCTGGGCTTCGGTGCCGATTTAGCACCAGGAGCTTTGTCAGCTCCTCCCGGGCTCCGTTCAGAAGTCGATTTCTCATAGAACTTCTTTGCGCTCCTTCGGTGGCTCCACTAAAGACAGCAGATAGCAAAAGGTCTTGAATCTTGAAATCATTTCGTCAATTTCGAATACAGTAATTTTCATATGTTTTGATTGCATGTTATATTTTGTTGCACCTGAAAATGCAGCACGTCTAAGGCCAAGACTTGACCTTCAGCTCCGCAGCAGTGGCTCGCGACGACCTCATCAACATGATGGTTTTTTTGGGGCGAGATATCATCAAACAACATTTTAAACATATCACAAAACAGGACGAGGATACAAACAGAAGTGGAACATAAATTATTTGGGAAATTTGAGAGCCGAACACCATGGTAGCTTCCTTCATTTTCTTCTCGGCAGCGCTCCACCACCTGGGCGCGACAGATACGAAGATGTCAGGATGAGCAATCTTGAGATGTGTTACTGTGACAGATTTCCTGAGAACAGAACTCCCCACCATAGCCATCGGTTTCACCAGTGGCCATGTGCTCATTCAAAGCCTCGTGCTTCTCATCGATTTTGGTGATGTTGTCCTCCAAGGTCTTGACTGGCCTTGGGATGCACTGCATTGACTTCAAGATCATGCCAATATGGAGCTGCAAGGCGCAACCACTTGACCTATTCTTTTGATTGCATATATAAACCACATGTATATAAATCAAAGCTTCCCTGCAGAGTCCGCTGAGTAGTTCTTCTTGAGATCCTTTATGAGGGCCTGTAGTTTGTTGATCTTTGCCAACAAGCTGTCCATGTAGCGCTTGACAACGGCTTTGTGCTGCACAGGGTTTGACAATGACATAGAAAACAAATTTGTCGCTAAATCTATGATTAGCATTTCGGAATGAAGAAAATAAGCCGAAGGATGCTGAAAACATGGTCGCCTCCATTTCAGAAGATGCCTGCTGTTCCGGTGCAGCGTCTTGTCCTTCCTTTGAACGCTCAACATGGGCATCGATGTTCTTGAAAGAGTCTGGGGCGACGGCAGGCATCTCAGCAGCAGAGACCTGGCAAGAGGCTTGGCTGGGTTGGACCAGTATATACGGGAATGATCAGGAATGAATTCGAATCATGTTCGCCCAACCCTAGAATTTCAAACATCATTTGGTGAAAAATTCTCAACAAAACCTGCCTTCTTGTTCTCACGATAGTTTTCCTCCGTTGTCTTGCTTTCCGTATGTTCAGCTGTTTCCCGAATCACAACCCAGTACTCCAACTGCCCATCGTAGCGGTTGGACCTGGCACGTATAAGCAGGCAGGTTCACTCTTGTTGAGGAATGATAAAACTCTAACCCACGCCTGATGTGGGTCTTCGGAGACTTCTCGCAAACCTTCTTGACTCCAGCGATTTTGGCCCTCAGAGCCAGGAGAAAACCCATGAAGATTAAATGGAAACATGGAAGGGCAGCTGTTCAACTATTTGTTTCAAACAAACGTAGAAACTGGGCATCTCACGTACTCCATTTGAGTTCTACCTTGAGGTCCGACTCAGAGAACCAACCTTCATTTCGGGTAACCTTGATCTTCAGTTTCTTGCGCACGACCAGCTCCAACTGCTGCACAAACACTTCCTGGAGACAAGGTTATACAACAACATCTCCCCATTACAATTTATGACTGTTATATATTAAAATGAAACTCATTTAATATATATTATATGCAAACTGACAAAGGGATTGGGTTGTAAGTTGTAGGTCCTTATCCCAGTTGGTATCTTGCAACAGCTGGGCCATCTCATCCTTCTCGCGGGTACCCTTCTCCCATTGTTCCCGCACGATGGGTGGGACGGCCAGGTCCGTGCGATGCTTCTTCTCAGCGATCATCCGGCGGATGCGTGCTTTGGCCGCATTCCTGAGGAGCTCCTTAGCAGGGGCAAGGCATGCATTAGATAGCCTTCCTATAAGTTACTTGAATGCAAATGCTTTGACATGGGCCTTCACACGTGTTCTCTACATCAACCCTGTTGTAGTTGTAATTATATACAAGTTCTAGCCTAGGCACACGTCTGGAGAGTACCCTACGTGGCCTTTTTGTCGGGGGGGCTGCAGCCTGACATGGCTTTTCCTGGGACTCCGAAGCACCATTAGCTTCATCACCATCAGCACCATTAGCTTCACCATTGTCTCCAGCCTGACAGGCATTGATGGACTGGAAGTGAAATTATTTTGATGTTCAAGTGTGGATGTTGACACGATAAATCAAAGAGGGACAATGCTACAGTATGAGGAAATTCTAATTATAAACATGCCTCCACGTCTGAAGGCACAGCAGGCGGCTCATCAGGCTCCTTCACAAACCATCGAATTGACATAGGTTTTATATCGAAGTTTGGGACACCAGAAGTTGCGTTCATTTTTCATTGAAAACAAAATGCATTTGAAAACATGGTTGAACCTTCTCGTCGCACTCTTTCAAGACTTCGGGACTCCCCGGCAAAGTATCAGCACTGGCCTGGGTGACCGGCGTAGCTGCCGTTTCAAATGAGGCAAGGGTTGCAAATATCATAAGTGTGGAAACTCAGATGGATCTGGGTCTGCAGCTTGCTGCAGCTCAAGTTCCTGGAAAGCAGAAAAGCGGGACCAGCATGGGACATGATACAAAGTTGAATTTAAAATCACAAAGAGGTTTATGATTATATAACCAGTCCTGAATTTCTTTGAGAATAGATTCTTCTTCGGCTTTGAGGCGTTCGCTTTCTTCTTCTCCCACAACAGCCTTGTAACCTTCTTCTAGCGTCCCGCAGCTCCAACCAGTAGACATGCTGTGAAAAAAGAAAATGTGCTGGCACCCCTATGCTCGAGCACTTCCACAGCTAAGATTGTAAGACTGAAAAATCACAATATGTTGCTAAATGTTGCTGATGATTCTATGCCATATTCTATGCAATCCAAGCAGAATGCTGTGCGACAAACTGTTCGACAAACTGTTCGACAAACTGTTCGATAAACTGATCGATAAACTGATTGATAAACTGATCGTAGGATTATTCGACATACTGTTCAACAATACTTTTTGGACCTCAATCCCATTAGATCCAAATCGAAATGGCATTCAGAGCTGCTACAACAGCTGTCCGAATTAAAGACTGGCGCGCCGGATCAGTTTGGACACGCCAAAAAGTGGGGAGCCAGGCATAGAAAAAAAACCAGGTTTTGCATTACGGGTTTTTATGGGTTACGCATGGGAGATTATGGGGTTCGCACGGGTTACGCACGGGTGGCCAAAAACCTGGTTTTTAGTGGTTTATGGTGTTTCTACGGGTTTTGGACGATGTTTTACGGTGTTCCTACGGGGTTCCTACGGGATTTTACGGTGTTCCTATGGGGTTCGTACGGGTTCCTGCTTTTCCCCCACTTAAAATCTGTGAATTTCTTTAAAAAAACAGTTCAGCCAAGATTTTTGGTATATATCCCAATTCATCGAATTATTTCAAACCCCTTTAGCAAAGGAAGTCCAGGTTGAATGGCCCACCCGGTTCTTCTCAGTTTGAATTGAACCTGCGAGGCTCCCAAATCTAAATTGAGTTCGGAACTAATCCTTCCCATTCTTTGGGAATATGGAGATTGGTCCCCTTTCGAAGGTATTTGTACACTGACTCTAAGCCAGCATAGTCAAAAAGACCGCTTCCTTTCATTGATTCAGTGTCCTTAAAGGACACCACAGGATCCGGTAAAGGACCAGGAGGGTTTGGAATCCCGAACTTGTGCAGCTTGAGGTCATCGATGAGATTTGCCACTGCTTCTCCGAATGGATCAGGATATATCCTGGGCAGCGGCGGCGGGAAAGGCATTTTTGTGATGGAAACTCGGGGAAAACTATAGCCATGCATGAATAGTCTTCATATATACATGCAGAAATAAAAAAGATAATGCAATTGCTCGCATCAAGTATCTCAGTAGCTTTCAGTTGCCGTGTTCCCGTGTAACAAGCTTTTCCTTCTTTGTTTTGGTACTGACGGCATGTTTCAACTTTTAAGTGGTTCTTTTTCACCTTCGAACTGCTGTTTCCAAAGTGATGCAACTTCCTGATAGCCGGTGAGTTTGAATATGCATACTGTGGTTTGGCTGTCTCCGAGCCAAAAGCCGACATCCACCAGCTAATCCGCGCAACCTCAGCCACATATGGACAAAACATTGGAAGAAGGTTGAGACATATCCTTGCTACTGTGGCTGCACCAAGCTAAAATCATAATTGTCATAATGGAAATAACTGGGCATCACACTGATTGGATCCCGGAAGCTTCAATCAGCCGAGTGATCACCCAACGAAAAGTTGGATAGAACTCCAACAGGCTTCCATTGGGCTGTTCTAGTACCCAAGCTCCATCCAGGCATGAAGTAAGCATCAGTAAGAGGCAAATCCTACGGGCCAGGAACTCCAACTGCTGTCTACGGGTGGACTTGCATGGGCCAACTAGCCAAGTACTAGTAGTTGGAAAGGACAAATACATATTGAATTTTGATTTTGGGTGAACCCTCTATAGATACTTGATTCAATCGATAAAATCTGGAACCCTGACTCACACCACCAGGCCCCAGCCAACCCAGTCCTTTCCAGCATCTTGTTGGCTTCCAGGACGCTGGCTTTCAGAAGGTCACCAAGGCTGGCACAAGCTGCACGGGCACTGGTACCAACATTAACTTGGGTCCAGCTAGAGCATTTTATGGCCCACCAAGAGACGAAATCGTGGACGCGCCCCTTCAACAACAAGATGATGCATAGTCTTAGTTCATCAGGGGCAAGGGTCCCTGATTGTTTTGTCTGGATACCCGAGGATAAAAATAACATCAGGGATACCCGAGGATAAAAATAACATCAGTTTTTTGACTTCTAACGTTGGTAACGGGCAGCACTAAGGACACCTATCACTTGAATCTAGCAACCTTTGTGACAGTCATGTGATGTGATACCATAACCATGGGAATAAAGGGATGGCAGCATTCCGCATCTTACAGCAATGGTGAACTCAAATTGTCTTACTAAAATAACATGTCAAGAAATATTTATTTTTGCCAGTGAGCCCTCTTACAGTAGACTGGTTTGCTACCAAACGGCATGAAACCACTGTCGGAGTTCACATCCATGTAGTTTGTCTTTCTTGTGCGCATCTGGTTCTCAACATGGTATTTTAGATCAAACTTGCATCCACGGAAGCCTTTGAGCCTGGCAAAGGTGGTGCAAGCAGCATTGCCAGCGAAAAATTCCAGCCATTGGTACTCCTCGCAGGTGCCGGAGATGGGCAAAAGGGATGTTGAGGCGGTGGTGGCATGTACAAAACCTGAAAAATAGTTTAAGTAATTAGAGACCCCACCTCAGTAAGGTCATAGAGATCTTCGGTCCAAATGACCATCAGCACCAGTAATACGAATTCCTGAGCTTTCAAAATCTCAATAGATAAGAATCTTCAGTGTGCAATTGACATCCGCATTTGTTCAATGAAAAAACCATCGGGTGTCAAGTTTCGCGGGGCGCCTTCATGGCACACAGTCTGTATACCAGTGATTTAACATCGACCATCTTCCCAACAGCTTCTCGGAATTGGCTGGGCTACGGATTTGAGCGACAAATGCCTATAGATTCCGATCTTCAGTTCACATTGCGTTTGGCCACTTGGGGCTGCTTCAAGAAAATATTTGAGGAGACAAGATAGCTACTGGAACAGGTGATTGGTATTTGCATCGCCTGTAAAAAAACGTGCCAGCCAGGCGTTTGGAACGTTTTTGCCGAGCTCTTCGAGCATGTGAAATTGTTGGCCGCCTGCCACGCCGAGGAGCCATGCTGGCCTTGGGAGCGGGCAGAGGTGATGTGATAATAATATATAATATATAATCGGGTTATAGGTTATATAATATATCGGGTTATAAATTTATACAAGGGATGAAAATATGTCACAAAGTTTTCCAGTCAGTAAGACCCCGTAAGAGCACTGACAAAAATAAGCCGCTGGGCAGCTGTCAGATTTTTCCCTTGTTCAAGCCAACTCATCCATCATTGAAGCTCTGAATCTCAAACATTTCTATTGCGCCATATTGCGCCAACATGTACCAACCCATCCAAGCAAACATAGAATTGTATGATAAGATTGGTAGTTTCGATTGGCAATCTATTTGCAGAACCTTCAAAGGGTTCTCTATGTTTTAGGTTTCTGGCACCGAGTGGGTCGGCAAAGCTCTCTGGAATTTCCAGAGCTTCAGAGGGCAAAAGGTCTTAAGTCTTAAGCCGCAAGATCCCAAAGCTAGGTTCAAAGCTGTGTCACACCCATGTGATGACGGCCATTGCCACTCATCAAACCCCAAATACAGCTATCCCAGTTGGGAACATGGACTATGGTTGGAACCACCCTCAGTCGACATCATTATCATCAGCGAACTGCTGGTGAAGCACACACATCCCAGCCCGGGTCAAGACGTCCTTCAGCTGATCCAACTCTGCATGGAAATCCTCCACGTTCTGGGCCTGCGAAGCCTCTGCACGCTTCGCCTTGCATCGGTTGATGGGTTAGATTGTTCGGGACTTGGTTTGCAGAAGGTTGCAGGCTGACCTATGGGAATCTACCAGGCATGACTATTGTGGAAAATGCTAAGGCGGTGCAAGTTTATTGATATGATATTGCGTGCAATATGTTCCATTTTAGTTTTCCTCCGACATAAAACCCAAGAGTCAGAAAATGGTTTGAATACCGCTAAGTCGCAAAGGTCTCAGCACAAGCAATTGCAACCACCGTCGAGGATTGGTGATTTGAAAAGGCGAAGGTGGTAGCATCCGTCTTCTTGCCTTCTGCGTCCCACATGGTCATGCCGCGAGAGTATCGGGTCCAGTAGATGTTGTGTCGGAAGTACTCAAACTTGGACAGAGCAGCCCTGCACTTCTTCTTGAACTCGGCCTCAGGCAAGTTGTAGTCAATGTTCCTGTCCAAGATCCAATCGATAAGCTCCCGCTGCTCCTTCTTGTGCTCGTTCAAGTCCACATCCGTGGGGAGTGTGCGGGATTTCTTTGGCCTACGGGATCTGGGTGTCTTCTCATCTTCGGGCTTCTTCTCACTGGGCTTCTTTCCACGGGTCTTGGAAACTGGCTCGGCTTTGCGCTTCTGAGCTGCTGCCGCCTTGTCAGCTTTGCCCTGGTGCTGCTTTGAATGCACTGGAGAGGAAGCCGAAGAAGCAGATGTCGAAGCTGCTGCCACTGATCGCAACTTTCCAATCTTGCCTCGGCGCTTTCTGCCGGCAGGAGCTGCATGAGAGTTCGAAACAACTTCCTCTGCGGGGTCTTCATCCTTGGTCTTGTCTGCGAGCTTTTCCTCCTTGGAGATCTTTGTCTTTCTGCCCTTCGTGCTGCTAGTCTTGCCTTTGGCATTCTTCACCAGTTTCTTGTCAATTTTCTTCTCCCTTTCACCCTTCTTCACTTTCCCATTCTTGCCTGTTCCCTTGCCAGCATGGCCATTGACCTTCTTCTTCTGTTCCTTCTTCGATCTGCCCTTGCCCTTGCCCTTCTTCTCCTTGTTGGCAGCCTTCTGGCCAGAGCGGAGAGTCAGCTGATCTCGACGACTGAAGACCTGGCAGTATGACGATTTGCAACTACGTGTATGTGTGCATGTGTGCATGCGCGTGCGTGCATGTCTTGAAAGGACCCCTTTAAGCTTAGACTATCACGCAGTGGTAGTTTAAAATGATAAAGCCTTTGGGGGAGTAGGAGATCAACTTCAACAGTCACAATCTAAAATGATACTTGGAACTCAAGCTCATCCGCAGGACCTTGGAAGGCGCTTCCTCTGGAGAAGATTCTGCAGAAGGTGCCCCAGAACAGCCCGAAGTGGCCAAGGGTGGGCAATCTTCTTGAGGTACTTCAGGTGAGTCACCAGTAGACAAAGGCGTCTCAGGAATAGGCACCAAAGCTTCGTCAGAGATGGCAATCTCGCGTTTCTGGAACTTCGCCCGTTTGGTGTCTGGGGTATCAGTTGCACGACTGCTAGGTGGAACAGGGCTTGTAGGCAATGTATCAATAGCAGCCACAGCATCACCATCGTTCATGGGCATGGTGTCTACATGGTCAGCCGCAAAGATGGGGATTGACTGTCCTGCATTGATGTAGCTGGCCAAATCGGCTAGACATGTGTGATCCAATCTTTTCACTTTTTACCTCAGGAGTAGGCTTTTGAAATTTTAAAGAAAGATATCTAGTCCTTAAGGCTTCACGTTTGTTTTAACGTTTAACCGAATTGCAACCCACTTTATCTTTTAACCCTGGCCTCGACCCAAGACCAGCTTTCCAACAGTCGGTGGTGCCGATGCGCCCGTCGTAGGTGCACAAGGGCTGCTGGCAAGCTTCGCAAGGGCTTGGCGCTTAGCCTGAATCCTCAGCAGCCAAAAAGCGTGGCGGCAGTAAATCATATATCATTTTAGAGAGAATTACAAATATATAAATATGTCGTCTAAAGGACCATGGTGTAGAAAGGAAAAATTGTATGCCGGTTGAAATAGAGATTCTCCAAAAGCATAGCCTTCTTCTTTTCCAAAGCAGATTGGATATCATGGACGGGTGGGGCCGCAGGAGCAACGGCTCCTGTCAGAAATTAAGATAGTTGATGACAAAACTACGCAACAACTTTTCTGGTGTACATATTGTTATCTGAAAACTTCTTGAACCAAGATGAAAAAAGGTCTGCTACAGCAGTACCATGTGGAAGCTCCTGGCTGCTCAGGCGATGCCACCAATGGCTTCTTGACATCCTCAACCGCTTTAGAAGGAGCACCTGGGGCAGCCGGGGCTGCATTGGAGCTAGCAGAGAATTCCTTTTGCTGGGGAGTGGCGATCTTGGCCCTGATCTTAATGTCACCCTTCAAGATTGATTCTCCTTCATCTGCAGCTGGTTTTGTGGGGGGAGCGGAAGCTGAAGTTGGAACTGCTGGGGCCATGTTCTCACTCTTGTCAGCCACAGGGGCAGGCTTCTCATCATCCTGCAAGTCATATGATTGTACTTAAAGGGTTTGGCTTTAACATTTGTGGATATCAAACAAGGTTGAAGATGTTAAAATATGTTAAAATAATATAAAATAATTACAAGGGTTGTCATATAATATGCTTTAGTAACCCCCATCCTGGTCATCCTCTTCCCCTTCACTGTCAAGATCTTCACCGGCGCACTTGCTAAGCTTAAGCTTCTTGGCGTTGAGCTCGTTGACCAGCTCCTAGACGGGTTTGGGTCGATTAAACCATATGGCTGAAGAAAATATTGTATCAGGGTTTTAACACTTCACTTCAACATGGTAACATATTTCTATTGAATGATTGTGTGACAGGGTCCCATCCTCAAGGCTTGGGTTGATGAGGAGGCAAAGGGACTGGAAGGTTCCGTCCTTAGGTTCATGCATAACCTGGTGAATAAAAAAGTACACAATGAGAATCCTACCACCACCACCAAAGGAGAAAGAACAACAAAATATACCAGTAATTCAAATTGATGCACCAAGCTGACTTCACGGCGTTGGGTCTTACGTTTGACAAAGGACACCATATCCCTAATCGACCAGGCATCCTCATCGATCATTTCTGTGGTTGCTTCACGTTGATTGGCTGAGTAAGTATCAGCAACAGCATCCCGCAAACCATCAATTTCTGCAAGACGGCTTCCAGCCCCGATTTGAGCTAAGATTGGGATCAAACACTCGTAGTTGGACACACAGTACTGAATGTTGACATTCTGCCCCTTGCCGAGGGGCGCCACCAATGCCCCACCATCACGGAGTCGGGAGCGAATAGTTTCTGAACTATCCCATTCCCCCCGAAGTGTGGTGCAATCCACATAAGATGTTGACATGGCTTCTTTTCAGCAGCTAGCGATCAGAGCCAAAAAATGGGCTACTATAATGTCAGCGATTTTTCAATATAGTTAACTGATAATTACACGATGATCATCGATGCTACCATGCATGTTTGCCCATGCCTCCAGGAGCTGCTTCTGGGATCCCGAGCATTTACCAGCAAGCTCGCAGTGCCAAAAGGGCTTGAGCCCGGCGCGACTTTGGGGTATCTATGGGTTATATTGGATTCACAACTTCTTCAAATGCGTTGGATACAGCATCATGTTCCAGAATAGTGGTGTTTCTGAGGAAAACCCGGTTTTTTGGATGATAACTAGGTTATTGTGACATGTCTGGTGAATAACTAGGTTATTGGATCACAACCCGCTTTTTTGTGGTGTTTGGGTTCCCCAGGTATATATATATAT